>JAEEGL012796136.1_pt1 | contig 31910 bp, 23 predicted proteins | sample 9134231 | NCBI WGS metagenome assembly JAEEGL01 (sample SAMN16246548, study PRJNA631951) | gut metagenome | biome: gut microbiome; feature: rumen; material: fiber-attached | host: Bos | place: Iran: Karaj | collected 2018-10 | reverse complement strand
CCTATTATTATCAATATAACCCCGCCCATGATCTCGGACCACTTTTCGAAACGGTCACCGAAGATACTGCCAATCTTAACACCCGCCATGGATATAAAGCAGGTGATAAGTCCTATCACAGCGACAGCAAACAGTACATTAATAAAGTGGCCTGCGTTAAACACCTCCACGGGAACGGCTACAAATGTGACCCCCACTGCCAGTGCGTCAATGCTGGTAGCCACAGCCATCATGAACATGGTCTTTACGTCAAATCCCGGAGACGTCTCCTCCTCCGGTCCGAAAGCCTCCCTGATCATGTTTCCCCCTATAAATGACAGCAGAATAAATGCCACCCAGGGAGCCACCATGCTGATGTATTTCTCAAAGTTCGATCCAACCAAATACCCCGCCAGGGGCATTATCGCCTGAAAAGATCCAAACCATATGCCGCACAAAAAGTATTCTTTTCCGGCAACCTTTCCGGAAGCCAGGCCTTTGCATATGGACACCGCAAAGGCATCCATGGCAAGCCCCACAGAAAGTAGTAGCAATTCCGCTAATCCCATCTCGTGTCACTTTCCCATCATCAGTATCATTTCCGCAGTATCAGTCATACTGCGTCCCGTATCCATGCTGGTCTTCTGGATATATCTGAAAGCCTCCGGTTCCGTCATGTCATTTCTGTCCATGAGGAGCCGCTTCGCGTCATCTACAAGCTTTTTTTCAGAGTCGGAACGGACAGGTTTTTTAGGCTTTTTTGATCTTCTGTAAGAAAAATCGACCCCCGGCATCAGGGTCCGGACCGAACTTATAAGATCCTCCGCCTTGAACGGCATGCACAGTCTCATGACATTGCCGTAGAACGGTCCCGCCCCCACATCTTTGGTCAACAGCAAAATAGTGACCGTCGGCGGCGCAATGTCTGCCAGTTCCTCGAACCCCATATCTGAGAAGCGTTTTGAACATATGACAAGGCTGACATCCTGATTGTGGATCATCTCCAGGGTCTCTCCTCCGCGCTCACACAACCGGATGTCATCCCATATCCCGCTTCTTATTATCATGTTGCCGAGTCTTACAGCATCAGCATGTACGGGCATTGTTATCACAATACAGCCCATAACTCACTCTCCGTAAAATCTAAAATCTGCCGAGGTATCTGTTTATCTCCCATTCAGATACGCTGGTCATATAAGACTCCCACTCCTTCATCTTGATCTTCGAATAAATCCCGGTAAACTCGCTTCCCAGGATATTTTTGATCAATTCGTCTTCTTCCAGCGCCATAACCGCTTCCCTCAGATTATCCGGAAGCCTTTCCCGCGTTTTTTTCGTGGTATCGCTCTCCCGGTTTAGCCGCATGTCATTTATGCCATCGATACCTGCAGCGATACAGCACGCAAACAGAGTATAGGGATTTGATGAACCGTCGGGAAGTCTGAATTCAACTTTTACATGAGCTTTGTCGCTGTTTATCCTTACCAGGCTCCTCTCTCCCGAAAACGCAAAATCTATAAACTGTGGTGCAGGGAATCCTGCAGCCAGTCTTTTGTATGAGTTAACGGTAGGGCAGGCGATGGCAGCTATGGCTTTTGCATGTTTCATAAGCCCGTGGGCGAAAGCCTCGGCTTCTCTCGTTATTTTCCCGTCATCATCTTTGAAAGCATTGTCTCCGTTTTCATACACGGAAAAATTGGTATGCATGGCCGATCCCGCAACATTTTCCCTGGGCTTCGGCATGAAAGTTGCGTAAAGACCGAACCTCTTGGCCACAGATCTCACGGCAAAACGGAAGGTCTGTATATCATCAGCCATCTTCATGGCCTCCGCATCATGAAACTCTATCACATGCTGCGCCGGCGCACTCTCATGGAATGACGCCTTGATATCAAAGCCCAGTTCCTCCAGCATCAGCACAATGTCACGTCTTGCATTCTCTCCGAAATCCAGAGGTCCCACATCCATATATCCGCCCTTCTCATGCGTCACGGTAGTCGGCAGACCGAATTCATCCGTATGGAACAGGAAAAACTCACACTCCGGATCAGCCTTAAAGCTGAAGCCCTGTTTTGCATAGGATTGCAAAGTCCTCCTCAATATAGACCTGGGACTCAGTTCAAATGGTGCGCCATCCTCCCTGCAAACATCGCATACGATCTTTGCAACCTTTCCCTGCTGAGGTCTCCATGGCAATATCGTAAAACTGTCCGCATCGGGATAAAGATAAAAACGCTCATCCGTATAATATTCATTTCCGAACATTGCGGAACCGTCAAAGGAATATCTTCCGGCAAACACCTTTTCCATCTGCCCCGGTGTCACAGCCATGTTCTTTAAGCTCCCAAAAATATCTGTATACTGAAGGCGGATGAACTCCACGTCCTCGTCTTCTATTATATTCATAATATCCTGCTCTGTCATATAACCCTCCTACTATTAATGTAATGGCACGATTCGTAAACGAATCCTGCCCTATCGGTCGGAACCATTACAAATCATGACTTCGTCATGATGGTTCCTCCCTCATCTATGATCCACAGCTTACAATACAAAGCACAGCGACCGCGCACAAACGCAGCCGCCGTGAAGAACATAATAACATATTTATTTTCACATAACAATGCTTATATCACAAATTTGAATAACCCATCAATGACTCATCCACAGCCTTTGCCACCTGTCTGCCTTCCGCTATTGCCCAGACTACCAGTGACTGCCCTCTGTGCATATCACCTGCGCAGAAAACCCTGTCCTTAGTCGTGGCGAACTTTCCGGGCTCTGTCTTCACATTGGTACGCCCGTCACACTCAACATCAAAGGTCTTTCTCACATACTCTTCAGAACCCAGGAAACCGGCTGCTATCAGCACAAGGTCTGCCTTCAGTTCCTTCTCTGTGCCCTCCACCGGCACCATGTTCATCCTGCCGGTCTTCTTATCTTTTTCGGGCTTCAGCTCAACGGTGCGTACACCCTTGAGTGCTCCCTTCTTATCTTTTATGAATTCTTTGACAGTGGTCTGATACACGCGGGGGTCATGACCGAATTTTTCGATGGCCTCCTCCTGACCGTAATCGGTCTTCAGGATCTTCGGCCATTCCGGCCACGGGTTTGAGGCCGTTCTCTCCTGCGGCGGCTTCGGCATCATCTCAAGCTGCGTCACCTGTGAAGCACCGAGTCTGACAGATGTACCGACACAGTCGTTTCCCGTGTCGCCTCCGCCTATGACTACGACATGCTTATTCTTAAGACTCTTAAAACTGAACTTTGTATTTTCAATGAGCTCATCAGCATCGTAATCCAGATCCATCAGCTTTTTGCTCACTTCCTTCAGGAAATCAACTGCAAACATTATGCCTGTGGCATCGCGGCCTTCGGCCTTAATATCCCTCGGATTGGAAGCGCCACAGCAGAGAATGATGCGGTCAAACTCCTTTAAGAGCTCCTCGCCCTTCACATCAACGCCCACGTTTACGTTACACTTAAAGGTGATGCCTGCCTCTTCCATCAGCTTTATGCGCCTGTCTATAACACGCTTGTCCAGCTTCATATTGGGAATGCCGTATCTTAACAATCCTCCCACGCGGTCGCTTCTCTCAAAAACCGTCACACTGTGTCCCCGTCTGTTCAGAAGCTGCGCTGCGGCAAGCCCCGATGGGCCGCTTCCTATGACAGCAACCTTTTTACCCGTGCGATGTTCGGGCGCCTCCTCTTTTACCAGACCGTGCTCAAAAGCATACTCTATTATAGCCTTCTCGTTTTCCTTTGTGGAAACCGGTTCATCTCCCAGCCCGCAGGTACATGCGTTCTCACACAGCGCCGGACACACCCTGGATGTGAACTCGGGGAGCCCGTGAGTTATGGACAGCCTGTTGTAAGCTGCCTCGAGATTGCCGTGGTACACGAGGTCGTTGGTCTCCGGCACAAGATTGTGCAGCGGACATCCGCTGGCCATTCCCGCTATCATGGCTCCCGCCTGGCAGAAAGGAACGCCGCATGCCATACACCTGGCGGCCTGCTGCCTCTGTTCTTCAAGAGTAAGCCTGCCGTGAAACTCCTCAAAATTCAGCATACGCTCTGCGGCAGGTGTAACCTCGCCGCAAGCGCGCTCATATTCCAAAAAACCAGTTGGTTTTCCCATTTTTGTTTGCCTCCTACTAACTAATGAATTGCACCCGGACCATTTTCATAAACCGGGGCATTTCTCTCGAAACCATCACTTAGATACACAGGTGTAGAATGCTTCGATCTGAGCCTCCTCGCGGCTCATACCGCCCTCCTCCAGCACTCTTGTGGCGGATATCAGCTTCTTGTAATCCTCCGGGATTATCTTCTTAAACTTAGGGAGTTCCTTGTCAAAGCTTTCCAGGATCTTCTGCGCCTTTATGGAACCTGTGTATTTCACATGCTTTTCCAATATGAGCCTGAGTTCCTCGCAATCGGTTTTTGTATCCACCTTTTCCATGAGCACCATCTCTTTATTAAGATTGCGGTAAAGTCTGTTATGCTCATCATAAACATATGCTATACCGCCGCTCATGCCGGCAGCAAAGTTTTTGCCTGTAGGTCCTATAATGACTGCTCGTCCGCCTGTCATATACTCGCAGCCGTGCTCGCCCACACCTTCTACCACTGCCACCGCTCCGGAATTTCTGACACAGAATCTCTCTCCTGCCATACCAGCTATGTAAGCTTCTCCGCTGGTAGCGCCATAGAGAGCAACATTACCTGCTATAATATTGTCCTCAGCCTCATAACCCGCATCGGAAGGCGCTTTCACCACGATCTTTCCGCCCGATAATCCTTTGCCGAGATAATCATTGGCATCTCCCGTCAGCTCAATTGTAAGTCCCGATGGTATAAACGCTCCGAAGCTCTGTCCTGCCGCACCGGTACATTTCAGTGTTACAGTGTCTTCCTTGAGATCGTCACCGTTCAGTTCTGTAATGGCAGATCCCAAAAGTGTTCCGAAGGTTCTGTCTGTATTCGTAACCTCAATCTCGTACTCTGTTTTTTCACCTTTTTCTATGGCTTTTCTGATCTTCTTATCTTTTAACAGCTGCGCTTCATCCTTGGTATTCTCCAGCATGAAATCATAGATATCTGCCGGGTTGAAGGTCTTGTTTTCCGATGAAGTATGCATCAGCACCCTGGAGAGATCGATATGACCTGCCGCGCCGGTAAGTCCGTCTTTTTTCTTTAAGAGATCAGTTCTGCCCACCAGCTCATCTATGGTGCGCACACCAAGCTTAGCCATGTACTCTCTCAGTTCCCTTGCGATGAAGATCATGAAATTCTCCACATATTCGGGTTTTCCCATGAATCTCTTCCGAAGCTCCGGATTCTGGGTTGCGACACCCATGGGACATGTATCAAGGTTGCAGACCCTCATCATGACGCAGCCGAGCGTCACAAGGGGTGCGGTTGCAAAGCCGAATTCCTCCGCTCCCAGTATTGCAGCAATGGCAACATCCCTTCCCGACATCAGCTTTCCGTCAGTCTCTATGACTACACGCTGTCTTAAGCCATTCTGTATCAGAGTCTGGTGCGTCTCTGCCAGTCCAAGCTCCCATGGAAGTCCCGCATTGTGGATCGATGAAAGCGGCGCCGCTCCTGTTCCTCCGTCGTATCCGGATATGAGCACAACCTGTGCCCCTGCCTTTGCAACTCCCGCAGCTACCGTTCCTACTCCAGCCTCAGACACCAGCTTTACGGAAATACGTGCTTTCTTATTGGCATTCTTAAGATCATATATCAGCTGTGCCAGATCCTCTATAGAATAAATATCATGATGTGGCGGCGGTGAGATAAGGCTCACACCGGGTGTTGAGTGCCTTGTCTTTGCTATCCAGGGATATACCTTCTTAGCGGGAAGATGACCGCCCTCACCGGGCTTTGCACCCTGGGCCATCTTGATCTGTATTTCCTTTGCACTGCAAAGATACCTGCTGGTGACACCGAATCGTCCGCTGGCAACCTGCTTGATAGCTGAGCTCCTGTCATGATCAGTACCCGCAGACTCAAGCCTCTCGTCGCTCTCTCCGCCCTCGCCGGAATTTGATTTTCCGTGGAGGTGATTCATGGCAACTGCCAGCGCCTCGTGTGCTTCCTCAGATATTGAGCCGTAGGACATGGCTCCCGTCTTAAATCTCTTTACTATGCTCTCTTCGCTCTCAACCTCATCTATAGCTACTCCGGTCTCGGGATACACAAAATCCATAAGACTTCTGATGTAGCCCGTCTCCTCCGCATCCACCATGGATGTGTATTGCTTAAACTCCTCATAATCCCCGTCTCTGGTGGCTTTCTGCAGCATGTGGATAGTCCTGGGATTATACCTGTGTAGCTCACCCTGGGCGCGCATCTTGTGTCTTCCCACGGATGCTACGTTAAGATCCACGGGAAGCCCTAAGGGATCAAAGGCTTTTGAATGCTGCCTGTCGGTTGCTTCCGCAATGTCCTCAAGACTGATGCCGTCAATAGGGCTTACCGTTCCCGGAAAATACTTATCCATAACATCCTGGGCTATACCAATAGCTTCGAACATCTTACTGCCCTGATAAGACTGTATGGTGGATATACCCATCTTAGATGCGATCTTCACTATGCCGTTTATGACAGCCTTGTCGTAATCCTCAACCGCAGCATAATAATCTTTGTCCAAAAGTCCGTCCTCTATAAGCCTTGAAATAGAGGCGTGAGCCAGATACGGATTTACAGCTCTCGCACCGAATCCCAAAAGAGTCGCGAAATGGTGCACCGCACGAGGTTCTCCTGACTCCAGTATAATGGACATGGCAGTACATCTCTTGGTCTGCACCAGATGCTTATGTACAGCTGCCACCGCCAAAAGAGACGGTATGGCAACATGGTTTTCATCCACTCCCCTATCCGAGAGAATAAGGATATTTGTACCTGCGCTGTATGCTTTATCCACCTGTACAAAGAGCTGGTCCAGAACACGCTCTATGGGCGTGCTCTTATAGTACAATATAGAAACCTTTGTAACCTTGAATCCCGGCTTGTTCATGGATGCTATCTTCATGAGGTCGAGATCCGAGAGGATCGGGTTCTCTATCTTTACAACATTACAGTTGTCCGGCTTTTCGGACAGCAGATTTCCGTTTTTTCCAACATATACCGTAGTGGATGTGACTATCTTCTCACGGATGGAATCTATGGGCGGATTGGTAACCTGTGCAAAGAGCTGCTTGAAGTAATTGAACAGCGGCTGGTACTGTCCGGACAGGACAGCCAGCGGTGTGTCAACTCCCATTGAGCCTATGAGCTCATTTCCGGTCAGAGCCATGTTGGAGATCTCTTCCATATACTCCTCATAAGAATAGCCAAAGGAGCGCAGCAGCTTGTGAAGCTCGGTATTATCGTAGGATATGGTCTTATGATTCGGTATCTTCAGATCGGAGAGGGCTATAAGATTGCTGTCCAGCCACTCGCCGTATGGTTCCTTGTAGGAATAGCGTTCCTTAAGCTCCTCGTCGGATATTATGCGACCTTCCTTTGTATCCACCAGCAGCATCTTGCCCGGATGAAGCCTCTCTTTTTTCAGGATGGTCTTTTCATCCACCGGCAGAACTCCAACCTCGGAGCTCAGTATCAGCCTGTCGTCGCTCGTCACATAATATCTGGAGGGTCTCAGACCGTTTCTGTCCAATATGGCACCCATCACATCTCCGTCCGAGAACAGTATGGAAGCCGGACCGTCCCAGGGCTCCATCATAGTGGCATAATACTGATAAAAATCACGTTCTTCCTTTGATATGGTATCATTGTGCGCCCAGGGCTCCGGTATCAGTATGCTGGCGGCAAGTGGCAGATCCATACCCGCCATTGTCAGAAACTCCAGCGTGTTGTCTAACATTGCGGAATCAGATCCCGACTGCGATATAACAGGCAAAACCTTTGTCATATCCTCGGATGAGAAGAGATCCGTAAACATTGTCTCCTCCCTTGCCAGCATGTTGTCCGCATTTCCTTTTATGGTGTTGATCTCACCATTATGTACCAGCATTCTGTTGGGATGTGCTCTCTCCCAGCTGGGATTCGTATTGGTAGAAAATCTGGAATGCACCATGGCAATGGCAGATTCAAAGCTTTTATCCTGAAGATCAGCGAAAAAGGTACGCAACTGTCCCACCAGAAACATACCCTTATATACTATGGTACGGCATGAGAGTGAAGGCACATAGGTCAGGGCGTTGCTCTGCTCAAAAACACGCCTTATGATGTAGAGCCTTCTGTCAAACTCCCTGTCAGTCTTCGCAGATACAGGTCTTTCCACAAAGCCCTGATATATCTCCGGCATACTGTCGATGGCCTTCTGTCCCAGGACATTCGGGTAAGTCACAACCTTTCTCCATCCCAGGAATTTCAGCCCTTCCTTGTCCACTATGACCTCAAACATTTTCATAGCCTGACTCTTCTTGAGCTCATTCTGTGGGAAGAAAAACATACCTACCGCATATTCTCTCTCTTTTCCTATGGAGATACCCTCTTTTGCGCAGAGCTTTGAGAAAAACTTATGCGGTATCTGTGTCAGTATACCAACTCCGTCACCTGTCTCGCCCTTAGCGTCCTTGCCAGCACGGTGCTCTAAATTCTCTACGATCTTTAAGGCATCATCCACGATCCTGTGGCTCTTTTTTCCCTTAATGTTCACCACTGCGCCTATGCCGCAGTTGTCATGTTCAAATTCACTCCTGTATAATCCTTTTGATTCTTCCATGGTCGTATTTCCCCCGGTTTTATATTTCTTTTCTGTAATCCAGAGCCGCCTGTATCAGCCCCCTGAACAGCGGATGAGCCTCGTCGGGTCTTGACTTAAACTCCGGATGTGCCTGTGTCGCAACGAAAAACGGATGATCGTTAAGCTCTATCATCTCCACTATCCTGCCGTCCGGTGACATCCCGGACAGCTCCATTCCGTTCTCCGTAAATCTGTCCCTGTAATCGTTATTGACTTCATACCTGTGTCTGTGTCGCTCTGATATATTTGTTTTTCCGTAGAGATCAAACGCCTTTGTCCCCTGCCTTAAAACACAGGGATAAGCGCCCAGTCTCAGTGTCCCGCCTATATTCTCAACGCCCTCCTGATCCGGCATCAGATGGATCACCGGATCCTTGGTGTCCGGATCGAACTCAACGCTGGATGCGGTTTCAAGCCCCAGCACATTTCTGGAAAACTCTATGATGGAAAGCTGCATTCCAAGGCACAGTCCTAAAAACGGAATGCCCTTTGTCCTGGCATATTTTATGGCGCTTATCTTTCCCTCTATACCTCTCGTACCGAAACCTCCCGGAACCAGAATGCCATCTGCTTCACCCAATTTCTTTTCAGCATTGCCGTCATCAAGCTCCTCGGAATCAATCCACTTTATCCCCACATCTGTGCGACATGCGATGCCGCCGTGTTTTAACGCTTCCGCAACGCTTAAGTACGCATCGTGAAGTGCTACATATTTTCCAACCAGCGCTATGGTAACCTTGTGTTCCGGGTGATGCAGATCTTCCGTCATCTGTCTCCAGCCCGCAAGATCAGGCTCTCCGCATGGTATCTTCAAACATTCGCACACAGCCCCGGCAAGGTTTTCCTGCTCCATCATCAGCGGCACCTCGTATAACGATGCTGCATCAAGATTCTGTAAAACATGTTCTTTTTTTACATTACAGAAGAGTGAGAGTTTTTCGCGCATGCTGTCATCTATGGGATAATCCGAACGGCACACCAGTATGTCCGGCCAGATTCCCATGCTCTGGAGGCTCTTCACACTCATCTGTGCCGGCTTTGTCTTAAGCTCTCCCGAGGCTTTCAGATACGGGATCAGTGTCACCTGTATGATGATGGCGTTATCTCTTCCCACCTCTGCCTGGAACTGCCTTATGGCTTCCAGGAAAGGCTGGCTTTCGATATCCCCTACGGTTCCTCCGATCTCTATTATGGATACCGTATTCTCATCGGGCGACTTCTCTTTGTATATCCTGTCTTTTATCTCATTGGTGATGTGCGGTATCACCTGCACGGTACCGCCCCCGTAATCACCGTGTCTTTCTTTATTCAATACGGACCAGTATATTTTGCCGGTAGTCACATTGGAGTTTTTATCCAGATTCTCGTTTATAAATCTCTCATAGTGTCCGAGATCCAGATCTGTCTCGGTTCCGTCTTCAGTCACGAAAACCTCACCGTGCTGTATGGGATTCATGGTTCCCGGATCCATATTGATGTAAGGATCAAACTTCTGCATCACCACATGATAGCCTCTCGCCTTCAGAAGACGCCCCAGGGATGCTGCTGTAATGCCTTTTCCCAGACCCGACACGACTCCGCCTGTCACAAACACATACTTGACCATCTTTGTCACCTCTACAACGGCCGGTCCTGCCGGATATCCGGCAGGTGTCAACCGTTTTTCCACGAAAAAAAGGCGTCACGCAACACACGTTGCATGACGCCTTTGTCACTTGATTTTTACACTTTATATCAAAGGTTTTTATTTGTCAAGATATTTTTAAAACTACCTGATACTATTCACAGACACTCTACCTGTCGATAAAACTCCGGAGCATTTTCATCCCCTCTGGCGTGAGGATCGACTCGGGGTGGAACTGCACTCCGTACACGGGATGATCACGATGCATAACTGCCATGATCTCTCCGGTCTCAGTCTCAGCCGTAACCTTCAGCACATCCGGAAGAGTCTTTGGATCTGCTGCAAGGGAATGATATCTCGCAACATCCGAATACTCCGAACAGGTCTTAAATATGGGACAGTTTAAGTCAAGCTTCACACGGGACTGCTTGCCGTGCATGAGCTTATCAGCGTAGGTCACCACTCCGCCGTATGCCATACAGATGGCCTGATGTCCGAGACAGACACCCAATATGGGGATCTCTCCTCCGAGTTTCTTTATCACATCTATTATCACTCCGGCGTTTTCCGGTCTTCCGGGGCCCGGGGATATGATGATCCTGTCAGGATGAAGATCTCTTATCTCATCCACGGTCATCTCATCATTTCTGATAACTTTTATATCAGGAGTGATCTCACCGATATATTGATACAGGTTATATGAAAAGCTGTCATAATTGTCTATCAATAATATCATGGTCTCACCTCCCCGCTGGTCAGAAGTGCCTGAAGTGAAGCTTTGGCCTTATTCATACACTCCTCGTACTCATTCTCCGGAACGGAGTCTGCCACTATGCCGGCACCGCTTCGCACAAAGGCTTTACCGTTTTTCCTGTACACAAGTCTGATACCGATACAGGTGTCCATGTTGCCCGTAAAATCTATATATCCTATTGCGCCGCCATATATGCCCCGCTTGTTATTCTCAAGTTCACCTATGAGCTGGCACGCCCTGATCTTCGGAGCTCCGGACAGAGTCCCCGCAGGCAACACAGACTCTATGGCATCCAATGCATCCTTTCCCTCAGCTATCTCTCCGCGAACCGTGGAACCGATATGACACACATGGGAAAATCTGTGTATCTGTCTTAAGCTCTCAACCTCCACGGTACCGAAACGGCTGATCCTGCCGAGATCGTTCCTGCCAAGGTCCACCAGCATGTTGTGCTCTGCAAGCTCCTTTTCATCTGCCAGAAGTTCCTCCTCGATCCTGCGGTCATCCTCCTCGTCCTTACCGCGCTTTCTGGTGCCGGCAAGCGGGAATGTGTGCAGCACTCCGTCCTCCAGCTTTACCAGCGTCTCCGGAGATGCACCTGCAACCTCCACATCCGTTCCTGAAAAATAAAACATATAGGGCGACGGATTGATAGTCCTCAGGTTCCTGTATGTGTTCAATAAACTTCCCTCAAAAGGAACCTCCAGCCTGTTGGACAGCACGATCTGGAAAATATCGCCCTCAAAGATATATTTCTTGGCTTTCTCCACCATCCCGCAATACTCGTCCTTACTGAACAGAGACTTTACTTCTCCGAGAATCTTTCCCTCGGGTTCCTTATTCTTTTCTCCGTTAATGATCAGATCTGCCAGGGTCTTCAATTCCGATACGGCTTTTTCGTACTCTTTCCCGATATCGGTAAGTGGCATGTTCACTATCAATATGATCTTCTGTTTCACATTATCAAAGGCTATCACCTTGTCGAACAGCATAAGATCCGCATCCATGAAGCCTTCCGTATCGTCCACCCTGTCTATGGCTTTGGGTTCGCTGTATTTAAGATAATCATAAGAATAATATCCCACCAGTCCTCCGGTGAAGGGTGGCAAATATTCGACTCTCGGGCTGACAAAATCCTTCAACAGCTGTCTGATGCACTCCGACGGATCGTCTGTTTTTTTGCTGTCGTCTCCGATCCGGATATTACCGTCCGAGCAAGTGATGGAAAACTTCGGTTCGTATCCCAGAAAAGTGAATCTGCCCCATTTCTCATCAGCCTTTGCAGATTCCAGCATAAAACAGTGTTTCGAAACGTTTTTCAGTATCCTTACCGTCTCGATTGGTGTCGTAAAATCCGACATCAGCTCGCAGCTCACGGGAAATACCCTGTATTTGCCCTCTGCCGCGGCGCGCCTGATCTCCTCTAATCCTGTTATGATCTTCAAAACCAAACCTCCCTTTAAAAATATAACGTCCCTGACAGAACCAATCTGTTCTGTCAAGGACGAATATTGCACAGTTTATGTGAAGTGTCAAGAAAAAAATCATATCACCTCTAACGATCATTTACTCCACATCCTGAAGAGCTGCAAAGTTCTCCTCTCCTGTACGGATCTTTACTACACGGCTAACCGGATATACGAAGATCTTGCCGTCTCCGATCTTGCCGGTGTAAAGAGTCTTTTTAACCGTGTCTATCACGCTGTCTACAGGGATCTTGCTCACCACTACCTCGAGCTTGATCTTGGGTAACAGTGTCATATCCATCTCAACACCTCTGTACATCTGTCCGGCTCCCTTTTGTATGCCGCAGCCTGTAACCTGAGTTACCGTGATACCTGTCACACCCAGCTCGTTGAGAGCCCTCTTAAGCTTATCATATCTTGAAAGCTTGGTGATGATGACTATCTTGTTCATACCTGTATCAAGTGAAGTACCCCTGACTGTATCTGCTGTGTTGAGCACAGGCACTGATGCATTCTTCATTGCCTCGCTCGCCTTGTCATAATCATTCTCACCGAGACTTGTATTCTCATTTACATCCATGGTATTGGAGATATCCATGAGTGAGAATCCTGAATATGCAGAGGGAAGACCATGTTCTGTTGAATCGAGACCTGATATTTCCTCTTCCTCGGTAACCCTGAGACCAACAACCTTTTTGATGATCAAAAAAGCTATCGTGATAGTAATCACAGTCCATGCCGCTGTCACAAACATACCGCCGAACTGCTTGATAAGCTGTCCTATGCCTCCGCCGTAGAAAAGACCTTTAGTGATCCCTGCGGATGCAAAGCCCGGTGCTGTATCTGTTGCGAAGAGACCTACAGCGATCGTACCCCAGATACCGTTTAACATATGTACGGCAACTGCTCCTACGGGATCGTCAATATGTGTAACGTTATCATTGAACCAAACTCCGAATACAACCAGAAGACCTGATATTGCACCGATTATAGCTGATCCTGCGCAGTCTGTGACATCACAGGGTGCTGTTATAGCCACAAGTCCAGCCAGTGAAGCATTCAGACACATTGAAACATCGGGTTTTCCATATTTTACCCATGTGAAGATCATACATACAACCGTTGCTACCGCAGGAGCTACCGTTGTGGTAAGGAATACGGAGCCAAGTGTCGGAACATCCGTTGCAGCTGCACCGTTGAATCCGTACCATCCGAGCCACAGAATGAAAACACCGAGTGCTGCGATGACAAGGTTGTGTCCCGGGAATGCATTTACTTTTGTTACCTTACCGTTTTTATCTTTTTCAAATTTACCAATCCTGGGTCCTAAGATTGAAGCACCTATCATGGCACAGATACCGCCTACCATATGGATGCAGTTTGATCCTGCGTAATCATGGAAGCCCCACTGTGCCAGGAAGCCGCCGCCCCATGTCCAATGCGCCTCAATAGGATAGATTACTGCAGAAATAATCGCCGAATAGATGCAATAGCTTGAGAATTTAGTTCTCTCTGCCATGGAGCCTGATACTATTGTTGCCGTTGTCGCACAGAACACAAGGTTGAATACAAATGCCGAATAATCAAAGCTTCCGTAATTTGTGAAAACATCGAAACTGAAACCTCCGGCAAATCCGCCCAAAATGTTTTCTCCCAGCATCAGCGACGCGCCGCATATAAACCACATCACTGTACCGATACAGAAATCCATAAGGTTTTTCATGATGATATTACCGGCATTTTTGGCTCTGGTAAAGCCCGCCTCACACATGGCAAATCCTGCCTGCATCCAAAATACCAGTGCCGCGCCTATGAGAAACCAGACCGCGAACACCTCCCCGTCCAAAGCTTTCATAATCTCTTCTGTCATAACATTTCCTCCTTTTTTCTTCGGATCCGTCAAGCCAGCCGGATCCAACATAAAAACATCCCACTCCGGCAAATAACCACGCCTTTGTGGGATGTTTCATCTTACATTTGTAAGATGTTAAGTTTAGAATCTATATATAAAATAACAACTCCTCATATGTGGGATAGGGAAGATAACCCTCCGGCAGCAGCGGCTCAGCCGCATCCGCATATTTTCTGATCTCTTCCATATCGCTTAAAACAACATCATGATAGAACTTCGCCTGATCAAGGTTCTGCTCCATATTCTCGGCTTTCTCAATATCAGCCAAGAGCTTTTCCGTTGCACTGTAAACATTCTCGTAGTAGCCCGACAGCTTGTTTATCTGCTCTGTCTGCACCTTGCATCCGGCTTCCACGCCAATCTGTTTTTTGGAGAGGACAGATTCCGTGAGATCGTCGATATAGGCGTTAAGAGCGGGTGCAAACTGCTTGAGCACCATGTCCTTCAAAGTTAAAGCTTCGATATGAACGGTCTTTGTGTAATTCTCGATCCTGATCTCATATCTTGAATGAAGCTCGGTCTCTGAGTAAATGTGATGTTTGGTGAACAGCTTCACGTTCTTGTCAGCGATCAGTACCGGCATTGCATCCGGTGTTGATTTGAGATTATAGAGTCCTCTCTTCTCGGCTTCTTCCACCCACTCCTGTGCGTATCCGTTGCCGTTGAAGATTATCCTCTTATGCTTGATGATGGTATCTTTTACAAGATTGTGAACAGCCTCATCCATGCCCTCCGGCTCAACATCCTTCAATACCTCATAGAACTGGCTGAGAGCCTCTGCTACAGCAGTGTTCAGCATGATGTTCGGTCCTGCTATTGAAAGGCTTGATCCCAGAGATCTGAACTCGAATTTATTACCGGTGAATGCAAAAGGTGATGTTCTGTTTCTGTCGGTGGAATCCTTCATGAAGTGAGGTATAACCTTCGCTCCGGTCTCAACCCTGACGCTTTCAACCTTGTTGAAATACTCATCCTTCTCTATCGCCTCGATAACACCTGTCAGCTCATCTCCCAAAAACATTGATATGATGGCCGGCGGTGCCTCGTTGGCTCCGAGTCTGTGGTCATTTCCGGCGCTTGCCACAGACAGTCTCAAAAGATCTGCATACTCGTCAACCGCCTTGATGACTGCTGAGAGGAAGAGCAGGAACTGTGTGTTCTCCGCCGGAGTCTTTCCCGGATTCAGAAGGTTTTCTCCGGTGTTGGTGGTGAGTGACCAGTTATTATGTTTTCCGGAACCGTTGATACCTGCAAAGGGTTTCTCATGCAGCAGGCACATATAACCGTGTTTCTCGGCAACTTTTTTCATGATCTCCATGGTGAGCTGGTTGTGATCGACAGCCACGTTTGTGGTGTCAAACACGGGAGCGAGCTCATGCTGGCAGGGTGCCACCTCGTTGTGCTCGGTCTTAGCGGGAATTCCAAGCTTCCACAGCTCATCATCAAGATCGTGCATGAACTCCGCAACCCTGGTACGAAGATTTCCAAAGTAATGGTCATCCATCTCCTGTCCCTTTGGAGCCGGTGCGCCGAGAAGAGTTCTTCCTGTAAAGATCAGATCCTTTCTCTTTTTGTAGTCTTCCTTGTCGATGAGGAAGTATTCCTGCTCCGGTCCCACTGTTGTCTGGACGTTGGTCACATCATCTTTACCCAGAAGCTTTAAGATCCTGACTGCCTCCCTGTTAATGGCATCCATGGATCTTAAGAGCGGTGTCTTCTTGTCCAGCGCTTCTCCGCTGTATGAACAGAAGGCTGTGGGGATATATAATGTTTTATCTTTTATGAATGCGGGGCTTGTGGGATCCCAGGCTGTATAACCTCTTGCCTCAAATGTTGCCCTGATGCCTCCCGACGGAAAGCTTGAAGCATCCGGCTCTCCTTTTACCAGCTCCTTGCCGGAGAACTCCATGATGATCTCTCCTCCGCCCACCGGACAGATAAAGCTGTCATGTTTTTCTGCGGTATAGCCTGTCATCGGCTGGAACCAATGTGTGAAATGTGTTGCTCCGTTTTCAACCGCCCATTCCTTCATGGCTACCGCTACCGCGTTTGCCACATCAAGCTCAAGATGGGTGTTATTGTCGATAGTCTTTTTGAGTGCCTTATAAATATCGTTTGGCAGCTTGTCTCTCATGATCTTATCTGTAAACACGAGACTTCCGTACAGCTCAGGGATTGTCTTATCCATTTCTTTGCTCCTCCTTGTTATTACTATCCTTTTTTCCGTAAGGTCCGCGCCACCTTTCGGAATCTTTCGGGATAAAAAAAAGGTGCTCCGGACTTTCGTCCAAAGCACCTTTGCTCTTCATGGTTCGAAATAATAAACTTGTTTTTTTGATTTGTCAACACTTTTTTTAAAAATTTTTCAATCCTGTCTTATAAAAGGTCTGCGACCTCGTAAATAAGCCTCTCCGAAGCCTCCCAGCCAAGGCAGGGATCTGTGATGGACTTGCCGTAACAGCCGCCTCCCGGCTCCTGGGCACCGTCCTCAATGTAACTCTCTATCATAAAACCTTTCAATATGCCCGCAATGCGGCTGTCATGTCTTGCTGAATGCAATACTTCCTTGACGATCCTGGGCTGCTCAAAAGGATTTTTATGTGAGTTGCAGTGGTTGGTATCCACTATGAGTCCCGGGTTCAGAAGCTTCATCTCGTCATAGAGATCACAGAGTCTCACCAGATCTTCGTAATGGTAATTGGGTCTCATGGCGCCGTGCTGATCGGTATAACCACGCAGTATGGCGTGTGAATGCCTGTTTCCGTCCGAGTGTACCTGCCAGCCCCGGTATATGAAAGAGTGACCGTTCTGTGCAGCGCTCACCGCGTTCAGCATAACCCTGTAATCGCCGGATGTGGGATTTTTCATACCCACCGGCACACTGATACCGCTGGATGTGAGCCTGTGCTGCTGATCCTCCACTGAGCGCGCACCAACTGCGACATATACCAGAAGGTCATCAAGATAGCCGTAATTTTCTGTGTACAGCATTTCATCTGCACAGGCAAATCCCGTCTCCATGACTGCGCGCATATGAAGATGTCTTGTGGCCTCAATACCCTTGAAAAGATTGGGCTTTTCGGTGGGATCCGGCTGATGCAGCATCCCCTTGTATCCTTCTGCCGTAGTCCTCGGCTTGTTGGTGTAGATCCTGGGCACTATGAAGATCTTGTCCTTTACTTTCTCCTGGACAGGTATGAGCCTTGTGATGTAATCCATGACAGAGTCTTCATTATCGGCGGAGCACGGTCCTATTATCAGCACAAGCTTATCGCTTCTGCCCTCAAATATCGATACGAGTTCTGCCTTTCTCTCCTGTATGGTCTCGTTCATCTTTGCAGTCAAAGGATACATCTCCTTCAACTCCGCAGGTATTGCCAACTGCCTTTCATACGCCATTCCCATTGTTTTTTTCCTCCGTTTCGTCATTTACTGATCACTGCCCGCGTGATACAGCCACAAATCTGGTCTTATTGTCATCCCTTGTATTGATATGCTCGTCCAAAACCTTCAGTCCGTACATTGCTGCGACCTCTAAGCTCGCTATGGCAGCGACAGACATCTTCTGGTCTCTGGCCACCTGTCTGGCTGCCACTGCAGTGTTTACAGTCTCCTCTACTTCATATCCTTTTTCGGTGATATATTCATCGCACTGCTCTAACGCCTTCCTGTGACTCACAACCTTTTTTATGTCCGACAGGCTACTCCCTCTCACTCCCAACAGGTTCTGCACTATGGGGAGCTCATACTCCTCATTGATACAGAGTGAGCCATTCTCCAAAAGTTCCGCTACTTCCTTAACCTTGCCGGCATAGCTGTTCTCTGTCGGAAGCACCGCAGCATCGCACTCTCCCCTCACTACTGCCTCATATGTATCCCTGAAATTGCCGTATGAAACATGGATGGCATCAGGGAACATCCTTCTGGCGACCACATGGGCAAATGCGCCCTCGATCCCGCTGTACGCAATCTTTTTCATCCTGTATCTCCCACTGACTAATACACTCTGCTCACACATATAAAAAGGCGATCCGGAAATCTCTTTCCTGACCGCCTGTAAGTTATCTCATGATCTTCACAGCATCACAAAACACCCTTACATCGGTCCGAGGTAAAGGAAAAGAAAAAGCTAAAGGATGCTGTTGTAAATACTAAGTTTCTCATGATCATATTCTCTCTGTGTAAAACCGGACACTTAACCTGCATGTCCTTATCTTTTCAGTATGATAATCGCTTGAGCATGATTTGTCAACTGTTTTTTACAGGATAACAACCGTCAAAACATGCCTTGCACAACGGCAGTCCCTGCGCCATAACATCAAGATCGTCTATGCAAAGATACTCCAGAGAGTCCGCACCTATCCTCTCTCTTATCTGTTCTTTCGTATGTCCGCTGGCTATAAGTTCGGAGTTGTCCGGCACGTCGGTACCATAATAACAAGGGTAGAGAAATGGCGGCGAAGAAATGCGCACATGGACTTCCTTAGCCCCGAATCTTCTCATCTCTCCGATGATGTTAGCCAGGGTGGTTCCGCGCACAATGGAATCGTCAGTTATCACAACCCTCTTATCTTTTACCACGTCCTCTATGACACGCAGCTTTATGGCCACAGCGCTGGTTCTCTCCTCCTGAGTCGGTTTGATAAAAGTTCTGCCCACATAGCTGTTTTTGGCAAAGGCAAGCTCAAAGGGAATGCCTGATTCCTGCGAAAAGCCTGCTGCCGCGGTAAGTCCGGAATCAGGAACCCCCGTCACCACATCCGCATCCACCGGATATCTCCTGGCGAGCGCTTTTCCCCCTTCTATCCTGGCCTTGTAGACACTGATCCCGTCGATGCGCGAGTCAAGCCTTGCAAAATATATATACTCAAAGACGCAATGCGCCTGTTGTTTTGAGTCTAAGATCTGTTTTGAGGTGATCCCGTCCTCTGTTATGATGACCATCTCGCCGGGCAGAACATCCCTGACATAATCTGCACCCACAGCTCTGAGAGCAGTACTTTCTGATGCACACACGTACATGTCATCCACAGATCCGAGGCATAGAGGCTTAAGCCCCCAGGGATCACGGATACATATGAGTTTCCTCGGGCTTAATATCAGCATTGCAAAGCCGCCCTTTATGAGCTTTGAAACGTTTTCAGCCGCCTCCTCTATGGACTCGGTATGCATCCTCTCCTCTGCGATCTTATATGCTATCACCTCAGAGTCGGCATTCCCGTTGAAGACCGCACCCTCCTTGACAAGCTCGTCTCTTATGGCGTCCGCATTGATGATATTCCCGTTATGTGCCAGAGCAATGGTACCCTTTGCATAATTCAAAAACACGGGCTGAGCATTTTCCTTTGTACTGCCGCCTGCTGTGGAGTATCTTACATGACCGATACCAATGTTTCCCTTCAGCTTATCCAGCAGATCCTTGTGAAACACTTCATTCACAAGCCCCATGTCTTTATGTGCACATATATTGCCGATAGGTCCGCAGGTATCACACACCACGATTCCCGCCGACTCCTGTCCTCTGTGCTGCAGGGCTGTAAGCCCGTAATAAATATACTGTGCGGCATTTATATTCTTTGTGGAATATATCCCGAAAACACCGCATTCCTCATGAATTCCGCCCATGATGTCTCCTATCCTGTTACTTTCACAGTAACATCACTCCCCGGTATCGGTTCTGAGTATTCTTACCGATCCGGCGACACCCCGCATGCCCGCAAGTCACCGGTCTGCCGGGCTGAAATAAAAAAAGGTGCCCTGAACACACGTCCAAAGCACCTTTGCTCTCCACGGTCTGTAATTGTAAAATCTTAAATCCCATTTGTCAACAGCAAATTTAAGAATATGTCCTACTTTGTTACTGCCGATAAACCTCATAGGGAATCTCCGATGAAAAGCAGCTCATGATCCCCTCCGTTATGGTGACTGATCCGTCGCTCTCCACCAGAATACAGTCAAACATGCTCTTATGTTCGCTCCAGCACTGAAGAGCTTTCTCTCTACCCATTACAAACAGCGCTGTGGATAATCCATCTGCCAGGCATCCGTCTTCTGATATGATACTGACGCTGATAAGACCACTGTCAGCAGGACTCCCTGTCTTCGGGTCTATAATGTGATGATATCTTACTCCGTCTTCTTCAAAAAATCGCTCATATCCGCCGCTTGTGATGACCGATTTATCGGACACTTCCACTACACCGATATATTCAGTGTTTTTTAAAGCTTTTATCTTTTTATCCGTATCGGGATTTTCAATTGCAACCCGCCAGGGTTTTCCGTCAGGTTTTGTACCGCATGCCGCCACATTGCCGCCCAGTGATACGATCCCCGATCCTATGCCCTCCTGCCTGAAGATCTCCATCAACCTGTCAGAGGCGTAGCCCTTTGCTATACCTCCGAGACCGATCTCATAGTTTTCCGGCATTTGTACGAGAACTTCCTTTTCATCCGGTATTTCCCCGGCGCTTCCGACAACGATCCTGTCCTGACCTGTGTTTTCCAATAAAGCCTCAATAGCGTCCCTGTCCGGGATTTTGTATTCACCGGATGTAAATCCCCACTCTTTTACAATTGGGTAAACCGTTATGTCAAAGGCGCCCTCCGTAATCGTCGAAACCTCCCTTGCGCGGCTGATAATATCAGCGGTATCGATGGAGACCTCCATGGTTTTTTCTCTGTTCAACGCGGATATTTCGCTCTTTGGATCCTGGGCATCAAAAAGATCCTCCAGTCTTTCTATCTCATGTACACATAGCTCTACTGCCTCGTCAGCATTCTCACCGTATGCCCGGATATTCATAAAGGTATCCATGGCAAAAATATCCTTTGATACTTCGGGTGATCTGACAGTACATGCAGAAAACATGGTACTTACACATACTATCAACAGTACAGCCCAAATTTTTATTCCCTTGATCACAGACATCAACCCTCTGCCCCTATCTGATCCTGCCGTCCGGCAGCTTAAAATGATCTCTTATCATCTCCACCACAAATGTAAGTTTATTTTTTGTTTACATAATCCGATAATCGTTTTATACTATAGCATATTTTAAATGGAGGACTAAGGCTATGAACAGAACACGAAAAACACAGCTTGGATTTGCAGGCATTATCTTCCTGTCAGTGTTACTTATTTTTTCGATGTTATCACTCAACACCGTACGGGCAGGTGAATATCCGCTCATCCGCACCAAAGGAAAACTCACAACTTCAACATCCTATAAGATTACTCTGAAAAAGTTTAAAAACGTCACCCACTGGAAGATCCGCATGGCGTCTATCGACGAGGAAGGATTTCAGGATGATTACGAAACCGTAAAAAAAATGAAGGTTTCCAAAAAGACATACACCATAGAGAACCTTAAGCCTGATACAACCTATTATTTTGAGATCACGGGCTGTGTAAAAAAGAACGGAAAGCTGAAAAGCGTGATCTATGATTATCTTTATTGCTATACCGGCATGTCAAATGTAGGTTGGGATGATTATGCCGCGTCGGACGCACCATGTTCGCCCGAGAGTATCACACTCTGGTACAGCTGCTACGACGACGGTCTGCCGGCAAGCGGGTATGAACTCTACCGCAGGAATGAGGATTCAGAACAATGGGATATGCTGACGACCCTCGGCACAGACGGATATTCATATGATGATAAGACTGTGGAAGCAGGCAAGAGTTATTATTACCGTCTCAGAGCATACGGAACATATAACGGTGAAACCCTGTACTCTCCATACTCAGAGGAATTGCTCCTCTCAGCTGTCAATCAATCCGGCGCCTTTTCTTCAACCCTTATAAGCCATACAAAGAGCACCCTTGTCATCAAAATGAACAGCGAGCAATACAACGGGGTGCTCACTTTGAACTCAAGATATGACGTCGGAATAGGCGAGGATATCTCACAATTTGATGATTACGAAGACATCCCACTCAAGATCGTCGCTATGAGCACCGACGGCGAAACCTGGACCGAACTCACCAAGTCTGACTCAGTCACCTTAAATGGCGGCGAGAGCGTTTATCTGAAACTCAAGCCATTGAAAAAGGGCACCGACATCTCTAAAGGCACCGTCTTAGGTGATGATTGCGTTTATTATAACGGTCTTCCCTGCTCATTCTGCATGACCATCGGATCTACCGGTGATACATGGCCAAATGCCGAGATGATACATTAAGTCCTATAAACATCACAGTAATTTCAAAATATCCCGGGGTGATCCTGCTATGTAGGTTGCCCCGGCTTTTTCTAATTCGTCCCTGCTGCCGTAGCCGTATAATACACCCACACTGTCCAGCCCGAGCTCCACAGCGGAATCAACATCAAAATGCCTGTCTCCCACCATTAGCGCAGTTTTCGGATCATCTATATGGCAGCTCTTAAGTGCATGCTGTATAACCTCAGTCTTCGTCTTGATCTCTTTATCATTCGTGCATGCCACAAAATCAAAGTATTTTTTCAGGTCAAAATGATCCAGTACGATATCCGCGCCTCTTGCAAGCTTTGATGTGGCCACTATCAGAAAAAGCCCCTTTTTCTTTAACTCTTCCAGAAGCTCGATGACTCCGGGATAAACATTACATTCCGTAATGCCTCCCATGTTGAAATAGTATTCCCTGAAAAAAGATATTCCCTTCTGTATATCTTCCCCGGTGTAACCCAACATATTGCCGAAGGATTCCTCCAGCGGAGGACCTATAAATCTCTCCAGTGTTGATCTGTCCTCAACCTCACCGCCCATCTTTTTGATGGCGTACTCAAATCCGTTTTTGATCCCCGGACCTGATTCGGTCAATGTTCCGTCCAGATCAAACAAAATGTATCTGTAGCTCATCTTCTGATAATCCTTCCCCTGTTATTCCGGTCTTGCATAAACTAATTCTGTATTATTCCGATTAACATCCTGTATTCCGATACACCCGACTAAGGGGCTGAATACACAGCCCCAAAACTATCATTTAATATCCAATTCTATGCCCTCATCCAAATGCTCAGAAACATATTTCCCGTTTTTCTTGCGCTGTTTCACGCATTCGGTGAGCAGATACTCGATCTGTCCGTTGACGGAACGGAAATCGTCCTCAGCCCAGTCAGCTATGGCATCGTATAATGCTGCTGACAGTCTGAGCGGTACCTGTTTTTTCTCAGCCATCAGTACAGGCTCCCCGAGTTAACGATGGGTTGTGCGTCTTTGTTACCGCAAAGTACAACCAGCAGATTCGAAACCATTGCCGCCTTACGTTCCTCATCCAACTCAACAGTCTGTCTTTCAGATAGTCTCTCAAGTGCCATCTCCACCATGCCTACCGCACCGTCTACTATCAGTTTTCTGGCATCCACAACTGCTGCCGCCTGCTGTCTCTGGAGCATTGCTGCAGCGATCTCCGGAGCATATGCAAGATATGTTATTCTGGCATCTACTATCTCAAGACCTGCATCCTTTACCTTACTCTGGATCTCTTCCTTGATACGATTGGCAACGATCTCTGTAGATCCGCGGAGAGAACCGTCATCTGCAGCACCGTCTCCGGTGGTATCCACGTTGTCTGTAACATCATAAGGATAGATCTTGACCACGTTTCTCACAGCCGTATCACACTGCAGTGAGAGATATTCCTTGAAATTGTCTACCGTGAATACGGCCTTTGCTGTATCATTAACTCTCCACATTACCGCAACTGCAACCTCTACAGGATTGCCAAGTACATCATTAACCTTCTGTTTACTGTTGGAAAGTGTCATCACTTTCAGAGATATCTTCTTTGAAAAAGCATCTGCGGAAGCTGCCGCAACGGTTGTACCCTCAACCGAAACCGTAGTTCCTCCTTTTCCGCCCACAACATCTCCGCTCTGGCCGAGACGGGTTCCCGCTGCAGGATTGAATGCCGTACAGAAGGGATTTACATAGAAGAAACCATCACCTTTAAGTGTTCCCACATATTTTCCGAAGAATGTCAGCACAAGCGCTTCATTGGGCTTGAGAACCTTAAGTCCCAGCAGGAAGATCCAGCCCAGCGACATAAACAGTAACGATAAAATGAACACACCAAGCGGATATGGAGCATCCGAATTCTCGCTTCCTATTATGGAGCCTACAAATCCCACGAATGAAAGAATGTAACCTAAGATCACTCCGATCAGCACCAGACCACCTATCTTGTGACCGGTAATAATCTTCTCCTCAATCTGTATACTATCTTTCTTTGACATAAAAAACACCGCCTTCCCTTTATGATGAGAGCCTTTTTTGCTCTCTGTTTTGTTTTGATATCATTATGATATCATCGCGATATTTTTTTGTCAAGATATTTTTTTACATTCGCAGAAAAAAACCATAAGGCTAATCCTCTCCCACCAGATGCACGATCCTGTAATCATGTCCGGTGGCGGGAAGAAATCTTTCTATCACATCTTTCGTCTTCAGCTTGAGGCTTGAAGTGCATACACAGGGGTGGCAGCCTATGTATTCACCTTTCAGCACATCCTCATCCATCAACAGCTGTACAGCGTGCTCTTTATCATTCATCAGTCCCATTACGCTGACGGATCCGGGTTCGATATCGAGATATTTGAGCATGTCCTCCGGATCTGCAAATGACAGCCTCGCTGAGTTGATCTGCGCGGACAGCTCCTTTGTCTTGAACTTCTTGTCTCCCGGCATCATGAGCAGATAAAAGCTCGTCTTCTGCCGATTGCACAGGAACAGATTTTTACAGATCAACACTCCCAGCACAGCGTCTATCTCATTGCAGGCTTCCATGTTATTGGCAGCCTCGTGATCCGTCCTCTGATACCCGATCCCCAGATCATCAAGATAATCATAGGTTCTCACTTCTCTCGGCAGTCTGCCCTCAATGTTCTCCGGTCTTCCGTTATACAGTTCCATTTTAGTCCTTATCCTCCCGTGTATTATAAAACAATAATAAGATTTGAGGGTCAAAAAGCCTGATTTCACGGCAAGCTTTTATCAGCTCATACAGCTATGATCTTCCGTAAAATATCTTCGTAAGTTCTATAAGATACTGAGTGTCATATGTTCCCGCCGTCTCGTAAGAAGAATGCATTGCAAGCTGCGGAAGCCCGATATCCACCGTACTCACGGAAACATGGCGATTGCTCAGGTTTCCAAGTGTCGAACCGCCGGCAATGTCTGATCTGTTGGCATAGGTCTGGACCGGAATGTCCGCATCCATACACAGTTTTTTCAGCACTGCCTCCGAGTGGGCATCCGTGGTGTATTTCTGGTTGGCATTATATTTTATCACTATGCCCTTGTTCAGCCCCGGTCTGTTGGTGGGATCAGCGTACTCCGGATGATTTGGATGAACCGCATGGGCATTGTCCGCCGATATCATGAAACTGTCAGCCAGCACACCGGTCAGATCATCATCCATGACCGCAGCAGCTATACGCTCCAGCACGTCTCTTAAAAATGTGGAATCCGCCCCCTGTTTTGTAAGACTGCCCACCTCCTCATTATCAAAAACACAGACCACCGGTATGCCCGAAGTCTCATCTTCTTCGCTTTCCTTAAAGCCCTTCACAAGCCCGAAAACACACTGCAGATCATCAAGGGCTCTCGATGCGATCATCTCATTATCCGCACCGATAAACGTTCCCTTAACCCTGTTGTAAAGATAGAGATCCGCTCCCAATATACTCTCCGCATCAACTCCCAGATCATCCGCTATCACCCTGATGACCGTTGTCTCATCATCCTGCGATCCTCCGGACACAAACACAGGCCTCATGTCCTTTGCGGGATCAAGCTTAAATCCGTCATTTGCATCCCTGTTCATATGGATCGCAACACTCGGTATTATCAAAAGATCGCGGTCGATATTGACAAGTTTCTCCTCGAGTTTACCGGCGACATCAACAAGAACCCTCCCGGCTACGGATAATGGTCTGTCCATCCAGGTGGACATCAGCATACCACCGTATTTTTCCACATTCAAAACCCTGTACATTGACTCAACGTTGATCTCCGCATTGGGCTTGATCCTGAATGCCGGCGAATCGCTGTGTGCCGCACAGATCCTGAACCCGTTAAGATATGATCCCCGTTTTCTCTCATATGACGCCGGGATCCTGAAAGCGATAATGGATGACGAATTGCGGGTAACATAGTATTTTCCGCCGGGGCGAAGCTCCCACTTTTCGTTTTCTTTCAGTTCAGCATAGTCCTTAAGCTCATTTTTTATGTTCCCGATCACATGAAAACAGGATGGTGATCTGTCGATAAAATCCAGTAAGTTTCGTGCTGTTTCCTGCGGTTTGTTCATTTTCTCAAAGTCCTTTCATCAGCATCTCGTTGTATTTCTCATTGGCCTCTTCGCTCTGTTTTTTCTTTTTCCATGCCTCGATCTCGCTGCATATAGCCAAAGCTTCATCCACCATGATTTCAGCTGTTTTTGGCTTTACATAGTGAAGATATGCATCCATTCTGTGCATGGCTTTCGGGCTTCCCAGCATTTTGGCGATCTCGTATCCGAGTTCTTCCGGGAAACCCAGCTCCTTGACTGACTGTATCAGCTCGTTTTTTGCATTGATCCATTCTCTCTGATCCGCTGTCATAACATCTCCATACATCATAAAAACGGCTTTTACAACAATCCGACTATCTCCTGTATCTTTCCGTCCTCATCATAGGTAAGCTCCGTGACGCATACCGATCTGTGGAAAAGACTGCCGCCCGGAAGCTTGTCATTGTGATAGAAAAGATAGGTTTTTCCTTTAAAATCACAGATACCCGGATGATTGGTAAAACAAGGTCCCTCTTTCATGATGACACCGCCGTAGATCCAAGGTCCCGTGGGCGATGTCGACGTGGAATAGGCGAGATGTTCGTTTCTGTGCTCACCCTCTGCAAATGCAGCATACACCATGTAGTAAAGATCACCTCTCCTGTAAAACCACGGACCTTCACCGTATGTTGTGCCTGTATAATGACTTCCCTTTGCAAATGCCTCTTCCGTCATGGGAATGCGTCCGATGCCAACCTCAGTGTCATATGAGATCATGTCCTCATTGAGCTTCACATAACGAAGCTCCGGATTTCCGAAATAAAGATATGCCTGTCCGTCCTCATCTATGAATACCGTGGGATCGATATCGTTCCAGTCTCCCTCGTCTATCAGAGGATACCCCAGATCTCTGAAGGGTCCCGTCGGACTGTCGGAAACGCCGACAGCTATAGCCATTCCGCCGCCTGTCTTATGAACCGGACAGTAAAGATAGAATTTACCGTTTCTCTCGATACACTGCGGAGCCCAGGCGCGGTCATCCGCCCACTCTATATCATCCAGTGAGAAAATCTTACCGTGATCTGTCCACTCCTTCATATCCTTTGTTGAAAAGCAGCGCCAGTCATACATAGTATAAAAATCATTGACCAGCTCATCCTCATCATGGGTTGTATAAAGATAAAGAGTATCTCCCGACACCATCGGTGCCGGATCTGCTGTGTAAATCGTCTTAATGATAGGTTCTGTGTTCATGTTTTCCTCCTACTATTAATGTAATGGCACGATTCGTAAACGAATCACCTGTCGCTTCGCGATCCCTCGCCGGGATGGCATCATGCACTCGTGCCTCGTGCATGATATACGTTGCCCTATCGGTCGGAACCATTACAAATCATGACTTCGTCATGATGGTTCCTCCTACTATTAATGTAATGGCACGATTCGTTAACGAATCTTGCCCTATCGGTCGGAACCATTACAAATCATGACTTCGTCATGATGGTTCCTCCCTACGTTCTAACGGTTTCTCATAATTATTTAATCATACAACTTACGGATATCCTTCAGTTCTTTTTTGAATTTGGTGACAACCTCCTTGGGACCGGTTATCTTAACCTTAGATCCCAGTGCGAATATCCACCCAAAGAAATGGTCGCTCAGAGCTACATCAACATTGATCTCCGACCAGCCCTTTTGCTTTGCATCATGTATGGTAATGTCCTTTCCGAAGCGATCAAAAAATACACCCACCATGTCATTTTGAAACGCGATCCTGACATTCACCTGCTCTCCGCCAAACATCCCGAAGTTCATCTGCGAATACTTAGCAAGATCAAATTTTCTGAATTTATCCCTGCCGGATCTCTTTTCGTCCAGGACCCGGATAGCCTTCATCTTGTCAACACGGAAATGTTTGATGCGGTCAACCGTCTCATCATAGGCTATAAGGTAGTAATTCTCATCACTCCAGGTCAGGGCCCATGGGCTCACCACGTAAGGTTCCTCCCGGCGACGTTCCAGCTTGCCCTCCGTATTCCAACGCATATATTCAAAGCTGATCTTGAGATTCTCGGCAATAGCCCTGTGCACATCATCCACCAGATAATACACACTCTCGTTCATACTCTTGACTCTGCCCTGAACCACAACCTGACGTTTCAACTGGGTTGCCTCAAATTCACTTGCAAACCCCATGAGCTTTTTTATCAGTTCATTGGACTTTTTCTCCGTTATGAACTTTGATGACTGTATGGAGTCAACCAAAAGCTTTAACTCCGCAATCTCAAACTGTTTGCTGCAGACATGATAATAATAATGCCGCCCGACCTTCTCCCCGATGACATCTATCCCAAAAATCCCAAGTGCCTCCAGATCGTCATAAAGGCTCTTTCGATCAGCAGTTACGCCATATTCCTCCAGCGCACTCTGGATTTCCGGCATGGTGATCATATGATCATCATCAGTTTTTTCCGTCATAATACGACTCAGATAGTACAATTTAAGTTTTTGATTTGTCCCCTTCGGCATGACCACACCCCCTTTTAAAACACAATATCTCCTTAGCTTTAGGCATCTTCCCTTATTATAAGTATTAGTAATAAAAAAAACAAGGCAAAGCCGTTATGCTTTGCCTTATTTGTACAATTTATCGGTCTTAATTTTTGCTGTTGGCATCATCAGGTGAGATTCCCTGAGCGCCCGGTACATAATTGAAGGTGATCTCTATAGTCTTCACATCTCCCAGCCTGTCTTTATCTATGAAAGTAGGACTGCATCCATCCGTGCTGCCGCTTGATGTACGTGCTTCCTCCGGTATAGAACCCACCCACTCATTATGAAGATTCATTCTGGTGCAATGTCCGTCATCCGAAGTGGTATATCCTACAGAAAACGTTCTGTAATCTTCGCCGTTTACTTTTATGGATTCTATCTCTATAAGATATCCCGGGAAAAGATCCTCGCCGTTTGAAATACCAATAGCTGAGAATGCTGTACTGCTCGAAAATCCTTTGTCTGTTCCGGTGAAATCCAGACCTACGGTATATGATCCTTCACCGGTGATCTGAGCATTCTTTGCCACAAGCCCCTCTGTAGCAGAATCAGGATCAAATGTATCACCTACGCTGTATGTCTGATTCCAGTCTCCCGAACTCCACATGATCCATGCTACCGCATTACCATCGCCAGTCAATATCTCTTCTTTTGTAAAGGATTCCGGAGCGCCGTCGATAACCTCCTGTATGGCAGTCTTTGCATTTGCTGTGATATCTTCTGCCGTCAGTCCCTGCGCATCATATGAACCTTTACTGTGATCTATATAGAACTGCTTAAACTCCTCATCTATCCAGCTTCCGTCTGCCTTCTTCACAAAATCTCCTGTGTTCCAGTTGACCGGAACATATCCGTAAAGATCACAGTTTGCGAAAAAGTTTTTATACCATGTCTGCCAGTCAGGCTTCATATTACCTGCACTGGTCGGTAATACTCCGCACTCTCCGATGATAACGCCGTAGCCCTCTTCCGTATACTTGGAAAGCTTCTCCATGAGGGTGTTCATCTCCTCCACGTTTCTGGCAGTTCCCCATCTCGACTCACCGGATGTGCCGCAATAATTCCACGGAGTATAATAATGAACAGACAAAAACAGCTTGTCTTTTGCGGTGTCCGTAGGCATCTGCCATCTGCGGTCCAATGTCTGTGTTATGTCCGTGCCGTATCCGGGGATCAGCAGGAAACGCTCCACGTTATTACCGCCTGTGCTTCTCACCAGATCCACAAATGTCTGGTTGATCTCAAGAGCCTTCTCATAGCACTGGTCTTTCATGAGAATGCCGCCTTTATTATTGACAACCGGATTGTCGACATCATTGAGTCTGTCTCCAATCTCCTCGTTACCGCCCTCAAATATGAGGTGAAGATCATAGTCCTTGAAGTATTCGGCGATCTGTGTCCACATGGTGGTATAGAGCTTCATGGCATCTTCCTGGATCTTTTCATCCTTAGCGCCGAACATTCCCCACCAGCCGGTATCCCAGTGATCGTTTATGATGACGAACATGTCATCATTGTAAGCGTAATCAACGATCTCCTTTACTCGTGCAAGCAAAGCTTCGTTGATAGTGTAATCTCCGTTCTCAAAATCCATCATGTTGGTCCATGCCACGGGGATACGTATGGTATCCACACCTCCGTCATGTATGGCATCGATCATCTCCTGTGTGGTAACAGGCTGTCCCCAGAGTGTTTCGTAATGAGTAACCGCAGCCTCAGGCGACTCTGAATTCTCAAGGATCTGTTTGTAATCATCGCTGTTATCGCAGGCTTCCATAGTGTTTCCCAAATTGAAGCCGTTACCCATCATAACAGCGAGCTCTTTTGAGGACAGGACAGCAAGTTCATCCGCAATATGAGTCACATTGTCCTCTGTCCCGGTTTCTTCTGTCTCTGTAACTTCTGTAACCTCTTCGGTCACAGGCTCATCAGCTTCACCGGATTCAGTTCCTGCATCCGTCTGTACTTCCTCTGTCACCTGAGTGTCCCCGCCCGGGTTTGCGGTTTCCGGTGTCGCACCGCATCCCGCCAGCGACGAAACCGAAAGTGCAAGCGCCATTCCAAGCCCCAGGCACTTTCTCATAAGATAATGTTTTTTCATGTTTTCCTCCGTCAGACATTGATATCAGCTACCGGCATCAATGTCATTCTCAATTTGAAAGTATTTTTTCACAGTCAATGTACCGAAATATTTATAAAAGCTATTATACCGTCCGGGTTGACTGTGACCGGTAAGTAGAAGATAGCACGTGAAAGACTCTAAAAAAACATAAATTATTCTACATGTATTCTTTAAAAAAAATACTATCCACAGTCAATGACATGTATTCAGCCGGATCGGTCACTTATGGACAAATCCGGTTGGATATATGCTGTTAGTCAGAGATAATTTAACTTGCACAAAGCCGTTTTTTGTAATATTGTTTGGGATGAAACCTGCAGATGTTACCGCATAAAAACGACCACCAGCCGGTAACAAAGACTGAACGAAAGGACGTGCAAAGATCATGAGAAAAAAGCTTCTTTTTATATTCAACCCACATTCAGGAAAGACCACCGTTAAAGCCCATGTCGCCGACATAATAGATATATTCGTAAAGGAAGGCTT
>JAEEGL010422259.1_pt1 | contig 31911 bp, 30 predicted proteins | sample 9134231 | NCBI WGS metagenome assembly JAEEGL01 (sample SAMN16246548, study PRJNA631951) | gut metagenome | biome: gut microbiome; feature: rumen; material: fiber-attached | host: Bos | place: Iran: Karaj | collected 2018-10 | reverse complement strand
ATATTGAGAAAGCCGGTGATATGGTGTTAGGGACCATCGCACGTTCCGGTGTTCCTGAGATGCTTGATCTGACGACAAGCGCTGTTCAGACTATCCAGCTTACAGATTCCACCCAGAGCCTGGTGCGTAAATCCGTCTCAACTCTTGGCCGCAGATTCGGAAGCAAGGTCCTTGCCCGTGAGACTGCTTCTGGTGCAGGTAAGACAGTCGCCGGAATCTCAAAGGGTGTTTCTGCAGCGTCTAAAGGCATAGCAAGAGGCAGTTCTGTTGTCTCGCTGGTAAGCATCGGAATCGAGCTTATGCTTCAGTTTAAGGAAGATTACGATGATAAGCTTTTGCATGAAGCATTGAAAAACAACCGTCAGAATATCAGGAGCGCTTTTAACACGGCTGCTTCAGAACTTGAGGATTATTCCCGTCAATACATCAAGGATAATGTCTTCCGTCCTATGGAAGAGTCAGTCTCATCTATAGAGGAGAATATTCGCGATATCCGTGATACCAAGAACGGAAGAAGTGAGTTGTGCCTTAAGTTCGAGCGGTTCCAGACTGAGATCGGCGACATGATTCAGACTCTTCACAGCATTGAATGACCGGAGGAAGATATGGCATTACTTACAATTGTCTACAAGGATGATACGGCGCTTGATTATTTCCGTAAAGTAATCGATGCATTAAATGCCGGAAACGGTGAAGATAACGCTGTTGAACTTGTAATATGGAATGAGAGAAACTGGGAATCCAGGAAGAAGGCAGCTCCTTCCGGCGGAAAGACTATTTTTATCGGCGCAGTAAAAGATATTGAGACTCTGATGTATTTTGCCGATGTCAAGTATGAGCGCTGGGGCATCAAATACGGATTCAATTCGCGCTATGCTGTCATTACTGCTGATACATTATTTGTTAAGGATAAAGCGCGCTATGATGCTTTTATGAAGGATTTCAATGATTCTCTTGTAGATGATGAAATTGCCGCAAAGGCTTTCCCGGGCGCAGCAGCCGTCATGAATAAAGAAGGATCCGATCCTGCGCAGGCAAAGAGAAAAGCTGCGGGAAAGTTTTTCGGTCAGGCCGGACTTGCATTGGCCACGGGCGGTGCAAGCATCGCCGCACAGAAAGCCTGGGACTATAACAAGAACCTGACAGAGAAACAGCAGCAGCTATATATGTATGCTGCCGGACATTTCTGTACGAACTATCTGGATGAGTTTCTGGAACTGTAAATAACTTCCCCTATAATGACACAAAATCTTAACGTTTTGGTGGAGACTATGACGGGTAAATACGTTATACTATCCATCGTGGAATAACGCGCTTTGACATTGTCAAAGCATGAGAGGTACGAATTGGCTTTACATTTTGCAAAGAGGATTACTGAATACAGACTTGCGAAGGATCTTTTCACCCGCGGCAAGAGCATCATCTTAAGCCCTGAAGCGCAGGTTATGAAGAGATTTACCCAGCATGGTGAGACAACTGTTTTCGAGCACTGTGTCGCAGTTGCCAAATACAGTCTTCTTATTGCATATTCCTTAGAGAAGCTTTTCAGGATCGAGATAGATAAGGACAGCCTGGTAAGGGGTGCCCTGCTTCACGATTATTTCCTCTATGACTGGCATGAAAAGGGTCAGGGCAGGAGATTTCACGGCTTTACGCATCCCGGAGTTGCACTGAAGAATGCCGACAGGGACTTCGACCTCAATGAGATTGAGAAAGACATTATAGTTAAGCACATGTTCCCGTTGACTCCTTTTCTTCCTTCTCACCGCGAGAGTTTTATCGTAAGTCTTGCAGACAAGTGGTGTGCACTTGCAGAGACATTTAAGATCGATGTCTCTTCTTATATTATCTACAGAGTCAATTTCAGTATCGCACTTACTAACGGAGATTATTCCATTGACTACGGCGAGACTGTCGCAGAGTCATAAAATCCTTTATAATGTGCCATATGCGCATTGAAAACCTCACAACATTGATATACATAACAAGAGGCTCTGATTGTCTTTTTATACGCAAGACCAGAAAAGGCGATATGAACCTTGATAAGTATCTCGGTATCGGAGGTCACTTCGAAAAAGACGAGACTCCGGAAGAGTGCGTGTTAAGAGAACTTAAGGAAGAGGCCCTGATCGGTCCGGAAGATCTGGAGTCTTTCCGTTACAGAGGACTTATCGCTTTTATTTCTTCCGAATATCCTACCGAATATATGCATGTGTTTACGGCTTCTGTTCCTACAGATTTTGAACTGCCTGAAGGATCCTGTGATGAAGGCGAGCTTTGCTGGGTGCCCCTGAGCAAGATGGATCTTTTGCCTGTCTGGGAAGGTGACAGGATCATGTTTGATTATCTGTTCGGAGCACATAAAGGATCCGGCATATTTTCGATGAAGTTCCGTTATGAGGGCGACAGGCTTGCAGAACATGAGGAAAAGAGCTGGTAACAGCAACTCGCCACGCATCAGCTGCAACTCACCACAAAATACACAATTGATATAAATCAGTGATACTATCCCATTATCCGATAATCTGAAAAAGGAGATTAGTGATGAAGAGGTTAATAGGGATAACACTTGTCTGTGTAATATCGCTGGGCCTGATACCGGGTTGTTCACCGGTAGTCATAGAGGGGCAGGAGACGTCCGGGACTTCCGAAAAAGCCCCCGCAAGCCCCAAGGATGATTACTACAGATACATCAATGAAGACAGACTGAAAGAAGCCGTATTTGAATACGGTGAGCTGACTGCCGGAAGTGCCTTCGATCAGAAGATGATCGGTGATCAGATCGAGAGCGTGATCCTCGATACGGTATCAGGAGCAGGGTATGAGAAGGGCAGTGAAGAGTATCTGATACAGACAGCATATAATGCTTTCCGTGAGTACGATTTTGAGAATGAGCCGATCCCGGAAGATCTGACAACTGTGCTTGATGAGATCAATAACGTTAAGACTGTTGATGAATTACTGAAGATCGATGTTAAGCTCATAAAGGATTACGGTTTGAACGGTATGCTCGGGATCTCGGTTGGGACCAATTACTTTGCATCCGGAGAGAACATCATGACATTTGTCCAACAGACAGGTGTTCTGAACTGTGATTTTGAAACTGTCCGGGATGACAGCTTTGCATTTAATTCCCTGGTAAATGATGTAAAGGTCATAATGCAGACCATGGGTTATGATGTTGATTCCGCGGAAGGATACGGAAGAAAACTCGCTGTCGTTGCCATGGAACTTTACGGTTCCACCAATATGGACATCGTGGATTCATTTTGGCCGTATGAGTATATGAGTATCCATTCTGCTGATGAGATCAATAAGATATTCACAAATATTGAACTTATGGAATATCTGGAAGAAGTCGGTTTTGACCTGAAATACTGCGATGAATTCTGTGTGGTTGATTTTGATCAGGTCGTATGCCTTAATTCTTTGTTTGTTGATGAAAATATCGATGCTCTCAAGACCTGGGAGATCTGCAAAGTCTACTATTCATTCATGCGGTTCATTGCACCTCACTACATTCTTTTAAAAGGAAATGTGAAAGACTCTTATGATACTCCCGAAGAGCAGGCTATAAATGAGATAAGTCAGATGTTTATCGATCAGACTGACCCCATATATGTTGAGCGGTTCTATACCAAAGATATGGATGATGCGCTCCGCTCGATGTGTGATGATATCAGGGGCGGATACCGGGAACTAATCAAGAATGCCGACTGGCTTTCTGAAGCTACAAGAAATGGTCTGCTCGAAAAACTCGAGAACATCATATATATAACCGGGACAGATCTTAAGCGGCATGATAATTCAAAATATGCCGGAATAGGCGGAAATTATTATCAGATCATGATTCAGTATAATAAGATCTCAAGGCAGGATTTTATTGACAGCCTGAGCAAGCCCGTTGACCGCAAAGAAATATCGATGTCTATGCAGATGTTCAATGCGTGCTACGATGCGACGACTAACAGCATCACGATCACAAGCGCTATTACCAATGCTCCGTTCTTTGATGTTAATGCAGACTACTACACCAATCTCGGAGGATTGGGATCAGTAATCGCACATGAGATGGGACATGCTTTTGACAGCGACTGCATTGTTTTTGATAAGAATGGTGTATACGATCCCGAATGGATAGCTGATGAAGATATGAAAGTTATCAAAGAACGCGATGAAAAAGCCGTCAGTTACTTTGAAGATAACTTTACCGTGTTTGGTATATACCATGTTGACGGAGAACAGACATTAGGCGAGAACTACGCAGATCTGGGCGGCATGGAATGTGTAACGTCACTTGCAAAGAATAATGAGGATCTGAAAAAGATCTTCGAGAACTATGCTACTATCTGGTCTGAAAAGGCAGTTGATGAAGCGATCATTGATCAGATCGCATACGATTCTCACAGTCCGAATCTGATCAGAACAAATGCTATCCTTTCTTCTTTGGATTCTTTCTATGAAGCGTATGGTGTTAAGGAAGGCGACGGTATGTATATAGCTCCCGGGGACAGGGTCTCAAGATGGTATTAATGAGGGATAAAAGATGAATATTATACTTAAAAACTCACTTAAAAACATTTTTTTCAAGCCGTTCAGGACGATACTTGTCGTGTTCTCGATCTTCGTATGTTCCGTATGTGCCATGCTGTGTTTTGATCTGGCTTCATCGATAAAAACACTTATTGCAAATCTGTATGGCGGAATATCCAAAGCTGAGATCCTGTTTTCTGCAGATGATTACTCGGTCAAGGGGCTTCCTGACGGTTTTCCGGAATCGGAAATGATGGAGCTGAATTCAAACGCGGATAAAATCTTTAATGAGATCGAAGGCGAATATGCTTTTGTAACGCAGACCACTTTGCGCATCCTTGGGGTTAATCTGGATGAAGCAGTCAGCATGGAGTTCATGGATCCGATAGAGATCGGATATATGGAGGCGGCAGTAACCAGCAACTTAGCAACAAAATACGGTTATGACGTAGGTGATAAGATGATCATTCACGACAGATCCGGTGATCCTGTTGAGCTTACCGTTTCACTGATCCTTCCGGCTGATAATAAGAATTATCTTCTTTCCGGAAATACCGTGCTGCTTAATATGGAAACAGCTGAGGTAATATCCTGCGGTAAGACGGACAGGGGTATCCTGCTTATAGACGTCCTTGATAACAGTAAAGTTGATGAAGCGAAAAAGATGCTGGAGGACTATTATCCGAATGGCATGGTAACCCTTCTTTCAGTATCTGAAGATGATATGGAAAGCATTAATGAGATCACTTCTTTTCTTTACCTGCTGTTTGCGATCACATTCCTCCTGGTCATCTTTGTTACCTCATCGATCTGCAACAGGATCGTCAGTGAGAGGATGTCTTTTATCGGGACATTAAGAAGCCTTGGTATGAGCACAGCAAGAACAGGCCGCATACTCCTTCTCGAAAATGTTATCTTCGCAGTTTTAGGAAGTGTTCCAGGAATCGCTGTATATTCACTGATAAGAAGTGCAATACTTAATATGTTGTTCTATACGACGGATTCCGAAGGAAATGTAATGGAAGTTGACATTCCTCCCATGTCTGTCATTCTTATAGCCGGTGTTATCCTGGGTGCGGTGCTCGTTGAATGCCTGATTCCGTTAAGAGCCATATTGAAAGCTCTTCATACTTCCATCAGAGATATTATCTTTGATAACAGAGATACTGAATATAAATATAATAAAGTTACTCTGGTTATAGGTCTGACACTTTTTGTGGGAGCGGTCGTATCATTTTTCTTCAGAAAGACTCTTCCCGGAGCGACAGTATGTCTTGTATGTACCGTTGTGTCTTTAGCCTGTCTTTTCCCCTGGATATTCAAAGGAGCTGCAGGTCTTATTGAAAGGTTTGCATCCGGGAAAGAAAATGCAGCGCTGTCGCTTGCAGTAAGAGAAGCAATATCGCGTAAGAGCACTGTCTCAAGCGGGATCTTATGTGTTACTTCTGCTGCGATGTGTGTCATTGTGTTTGCTTTTGCGCAGTCTCTAATGACAATGATAAGTCAGAATGATTATGATTGTGATGTCATTGTATTCGCATATGAAAAGATGAAAAAATGTTCATTCATAGATAAGCTCGAAAGCGTTACTGATACTGAAGCTGTTTATCTCGACAGCACTTACATTTCCATTAATGATGAGGAAAAAGAAACGTGGGGCGGTTTTTATGCAATGCCTGAGAATGGTTATAAATACTATAATTTCTTCGCCGATCTGCCCGATTCGCTGGATGACGGCTGCATCATTGCCGATGACAGGTTTGCGGAAAAGAAAGGTCTTAATGAGGGCGATACTATAAAGATCACATACAATCCGGATGGTGTTTTCCCGATCGAAAGGGAATACAGGATCGCTAAACTTGTCAAGGTAAAATCCTTTGACGGAGAGACCGCATCTTTCATTATTACTCCTAAGGAGTTTAAAGAGATCTTCAGAGATACGATCGGCTACTATCTTGTTAAATGTGATGATCCCGATTATGTAGCAGAGACAATAAGAACATATACTGCCAATACATTTGCAGATGTTTATACCATGGATGAATATCTCGCGGAAAACGCACAGGATGCCACGAAACTGATTGCCGTTATAACTGCCATAATCGTTCTTGCATCAGGCATGACATTTATCGGTATGGTAAGCAACCAGCTCCTCGGATTTGAGGGAAGAAAAAAAGAATGTGCGGTCATGCTGTCGACAGCTATGGGCAGAGGAAAACTTTCAGGTGTCCTTTTCATGGAGATGCTCATAACATCATTTACTGCGTCCTGCCTTGGTACCATTGCCGGAGTGATCCTGTCCGGAGTGATCGGGGCTGCAACAGAAAATTCGCAGAGCGTTTATCTTGTAATGGAGACTGATCCTGTTAAGAATATTCTGTTCTGCATAATACTTATCATTATCTTCACGGGTACGGTTCTGTTCCCGATAAGAAAGATGAAGAAGATGAAGATATCAGAACAGCTTAAGTATGAATAAATAATCGGAGGATATTAAGATGAATACAATAATCGAAGTGAATAATGTCAGCAAGACTTTCGGAAAGAATACCAATCTTAACAGGGTTCTGGATGAGGCATGCATGTATGTTTCTGAAGGCGAGTTCGTTTCATTAATGGGTGCATCAGGTTCGGGTAAGTCTACACTGCTCTATCTCATCGGCGGACTTGACCGTAATTATGAAGGAAAGATATCTCTTTGCGGACAGGATATAGGATCGCTTAATGATAAAAAACTTTCCGATCTCAGACTCAAGAATATCGGATTTGTTTTTCAATTCTACAATCTCGTAATGAATCTTACGGTTGAAGATAACATCCTGCTTCCTCAGACCATGAACGGCAGATCAAAGTCATCGCTCAAAGAAGAACTGAATGAGATACTGGAGATCACTGGTCTTACGGAAAAGCGCAAAGCAATGCCTGCCACTTTGTCAGGCGGACAACAGCAGAGGGTAGCGATCGCAAGAGCCGTAATGGGCAGTCCCGCAGTCATTCTGGCTGACGAGCCTACCGGAAACCTGGATGCCAAGTCTTCTGTTGAGATCATGGAACTTTTCTCAAAGCTTAACAAGGAAAAGGGTCTGACGATACTTCAGGTTACGCATTCCGAGAAATGTGCTTCCTACGGAACGAGGATAGTTAAACTTGAGAACGGGAAAACGATTGGATAATGACAGTTCTTTTTAAGATTTAAACATTTGCTCAAAAAGAATTTATCATTAAAATATTAGGAGCTGCTCTCGTAGTCTGAGACAGCTCCTGTTTTATGCAGAACAATACCGGAGGATCTCATGCGGCTTGCCATTGTTGATGATGAGAGTGTTTACAGAAGTCAGATAGCACAACTGATAAGTTCGGTTTACGGAAAGACCGAAGTCAGCTGTTTTCTTTATGCTGACGGAAGTGAACTTCTCCAAAGCTTTGAGAACGGATTCGTGCCGGATGCGGTGTTTCTTGATATAGAGATGAAGGATATCAACGGTATGACTGCTGCCAAAAAGATCAGGGATTATTCCAAAGATATCCCTGTAATCTTTCTTACCAGTCACACTGAACTTGCCATGGAAGGCTATGAGGTCGATGCGTTCCGTTTTTTGTGCAAACCAGTGAATGAATCAAAACTCAGAGAAGCTCTGACAGACCTCGAGAAAAAACTGAAAGTCGATGAGAAGATAGTGCTTCACAAGGACGGTGAGGAACTTGTGAATTCCGTATCTGATCTCATTTATATCGAGGCTGCGAATAACTGTGTCAGATTCTGTTTCTGCAGTGAGACCATAGAGCTCCGGATGAAATTTGCAGATGCGCTCAAGATGGTAGACGAAGTGTGTACTGATTTTTCGAAGATACACAGGTCTTACTATGTTAATCTCGGACATGTAAAAAAGCTCTCGGCGACAGATGTGATACTTGATAATAAAGAAGTCCTTCCGGTTGCAAGGAGCGCCTCTGCTGAAGTAAAGAAAGATCTTCTTGAGTATATAAGGAGAAACGGCAGATGAAATTTCTGGTAAATTGTCTGTTCGTATTTTTAATTGTACTGCCTTTTTTTATAAAGGGGGTTCTTGCCACTTTTTTAGTTGACGGAGTCCTTAAGTATCAGGTAAAGCATAAGAAGGCCGTTTACATCTTGCTTGCTCTGATCGGAGCCGGATTCGGAGCATTTGAATCCATAGTCAGTGTTTCAAATGAAGGTAATGATATTATCATCGGTGAAGTCGAAAGTCTGATCTTATATGGCGTGATGGTAATTGTCCTTGCAGTCAGCATAAATACCAAATGGTGGAAGAAGATCGTCATATCTTTCCTGGCTGTCGATATTCTTACATCAGTTGATCAGATCTTTGAGGTGCTCGGCGAGCAGATAGTCGGCTCTAATAACTGGAATACAATGAGTATCGCGATGATCGCAGTTATACTTCTCGGACTTCTGATCCAGCTTTTGGAATTTGCATTTCTTTATTTCCTGAAGCGGCTTAGAAGCAAGAATGATAATGCGCCTCTCCCTGTTACGGTCACACTTACTATTGCGCTGCTCCTTAACGTACTGGTCAGTGTATTTCCCGATCTGACAGAAGATGCGGATTTTATCGATTCCAGAAAAGCTCTGACTATTATGTCGATGCTTGTCATACTTGTCTTTCTCGCTCTGTTCTTTTACATCAGGGTCACACGCAAAGAACGTGATGACCTGAAGGAATTAAATCACATCAATGAAGAACTAGTGGCATCACAGACAATGTTCTTTGAGGCTACAGCGAAGTCGGATAACGAGATACGTGCGATGCGTCATGACATGCGTAACAATACGAATGTATTGAAACTTCTGCTCGAAAAAGGTGAGTATGAAAAAATGCGCAAGTATCTCGAAGAAATGGGTGAGAATCTCGAAAACGCCGATATCAGTGCTCACACCGGAGATACTATAGCGGATGCAATAATTGCAGACAAGACCTCAAAAGCCGAAGCTCTCGGAATTGCGCTTAAGAGTTCGGGGAAGATATCCGGTATAGAGATATCCCCGGTCGATATGTGTAAGATCCTTGCCAATCTTCTTGATAATGCTATAGAAGCTTCAACCACGCCCGAACTGTCAGAGCTTCAGCATGATATTAAGCAGATAGAATTGCAGTTCAGGAAGACTGAGAACTTCTTTATGATCTCCGTATCAAATCCTTGCTTTAAGGCACCTGAGATAGAGGACGGCAGGATCGTTACTTCAAAGAATGACCGGAAGAACCATGGCTTCGGGATCCATAATATCGAGACGGCAGCTTATGCATATGGCGGTGAATTAACTGTCAGTTGTGAAGAAAGACCATACGGATTTTTATTCCTGGCAGAGGTGGTTTTCCCTGTAACTTCAGAGGAGCCCTCTGAAATATCCTCAAAATAATTTTCCAATTAATCTTCCAATGGAGAAATAATCTAATATAATATAGACACTTTTGTCAGATGGGGGTCAGTATGGATATCAGGAAATGTGCTGTTCTTGTATTGGTGTTGCTTATGCTGACTTGTACCGCATGCAGCAACAGAAAAAAAGTTACCGGTGTTGAGCTGGACAGGGCTCTGCTCGAAATGGATGACTATTGCTCTTCAATACCCGGATATGTTTCTGATGGAGAGAGGGTATATTTCGACGTAACGAAAGACAAAAATCTCGATCTTTGCACTACAGTGATTATAGGAAGTGACTGGAAGCACAGTGCTGTCCTTGTTTACGATGTTGCCAATAAAACCTTCTACATGTTTGAGAACGACAGTATCGATTATTCGATCGTTGGTATCGAGAAAAACCGTTTGGTCGTATCAGAAGGAGAGAACACAAAGGGAACACTTAAACTCGTTTTCGGTAAACTTAAATTTACTCCGAAAAAATGATAAGGATCTTCTCATTGCCCTGCCGGGTGCGATGTGATATATTACTTCCGAAAAATCTATAGAAAGGCGCTTCTCATATGTATTGGATTACACCTAACATTCAGCTTATGAACGGTTTTTACAGGGTGTCCTATAGGAGAAGTCTGCCTGTTTGCAGGAAATAACACCTGAAATTCAACTTGATTCATTGACTTCTCCTTTATTCAGAATGATTAAAGGAGTTTTTTATTTATGACAAAATTAAATGTAAAAAGGCAGCTGGGACTGCTCTATATTTCCAACTTTCTGTTCAATATTCCTATTGCGGGAGCCGCCTGGGTCCTGCTTCTGGTGTCAGACGGTTATTCACTTGTCCAGGTAGGGTTCGCCGAGACTGTATTTCATATAGTAAGTCTTCTTGCCGAGATCCCGTCAGGTATGTTTGCTGACGTTATGGGCCGGAAGAAGAGTCTTATCGTCAGCTGTATCATGACGATGTTTTCTTCGTTTGTAAGAGGCTTTATCCCGGGATTTGCGGCGGTATGTGTCTCTGTCGGTTTTTCGGCGCTGTCATATAATTTCATATCGGGAAGCGACAGTGCGCTTGCCTACGATTCCCTGCTTGAAGAGGGACAGGCTGATAAGTACGACAGATATATCTCGACTCAGACGGCGATATACAGGATCTCCAACGGTCTTGCCACACTGTTTGCAGGAATTGCCGTTATAATGGGCAACCGTAATGCCCATATCCTCTCGCTCGGAATATCGCTCGTCAATCTGGTATTTCTCATGTTCCTTAAGGAGAATAAGGTAATCTTAAAGAAAACCACAGACTCTCTTTCTAAGCGTGTCAGGGAAGTGGTATCGGGAAGTCTCGGATTTCTCAAAGGCAATAAAAAAGTTGCAGGTCTGATCTTCAGAAATGCTCTCGTAGGAAGCATTGACGTTTTGCTCCTGTTCTTCCTTCAGGCAAGGCTTCCTTTGACCGGAATACCTGACTGGAGTCTGGGACCTTTGCTGTTTATCATGTCGATGGGTGGCATACTTGGTGCTCTTGCTGCAAGGAAGGTGAATAATGTCACATTGGGTAAGCTTTTCGTATTCTGCATCTCACTGGCGCTCCTGGGCCTTGTAAGCGAGTTTACAGGCATATGGTACATAATGACTGCCGGCGGATTCTTTACGGCATTTGCAGACGATCTGATCCAGATAAGATCAGACATAGCTCTTAACCGTCTCGTGCCTGCCGAACAGCGCGCAACGCTTATGTCGGTCAATTCATTCTGCTTCTCATGCATAATGATAGTATTGTCGCCACTGGCAGGATATGTCTTCTCGCTTTGACCCGGAAACACATTTAACGTGTGGTCGTGCTACAATTAATTAAATAAATCAGGGAGATGTAACGATGCCCGACATTATCGTAGTTGAAGATAACCTTGAGATAGGAAATCTGCTGTGTGATTTTCTCCGCAGGGAGAACTATACAGTATCGCTCGCGGAGAGCGGAAAGAAGGCGCTCGAACTCTACGAGAAGTATGGTGCCAGGCTAATGGTCCTGGACATCATGCTTCCGGGTGAGATCGACGGATTTACTGTATGTTCAAAGATAAGAGAAGATTCAAATACTCATATACTTATCGCCAGCGCGAGGACGGACAAAGAGAGCAAGCTCAAAGGTCTTGATCTCGGCGCTGACGATTATATTGAGAAGCCCTATGACATTGATATCCTTCTTGCCAAGATAAGGGGGATATTCAGGCGCAAGTTCTCGATAGATGAGATCATTGAAGGTGACATGAAACTCAACTGTGTTACCAAAGAACTTTATCTTAATGACAAGAAGATCGAAGTTACAGGCAAGGAGTTTGACCTGTTAAAGCTCCTTATCGACAACAAGGGTATTACTTTGAAAAAGTCTTATATATTCAATTCTATTTGGGGCAGTGATTCCGAATCCGAGCTCCAGACACTTACCGTGCATATCAAATGGCTCAGAGAGAAGATCGAGAAGGATCCGAAAAATCCTTCCCGTATCCTTACCGTATGGGGAGTAGGTTACAGATTTGAGTAGGTTCCGTAAGTCAGTTGCTTTGATCTTCTCCCTGGAGATACTGCTTGTCCTGTTAAGCAATATCCTGATATTCAGGTCATTGCGGTCAGATAATAAGCTCTACAGAGTTGAGGCCAAACAGATTGCTCTGCGTCTTCAGAATGAGAATACAGAAGACATTAACCTGAATGATTACAAGACAATAATCAGGATAGAACCTTACGACGATTCTGCCGTGAACTACGATTACATCGTCGCCGAATGTGACGGTGTGTTATACAGGATAGGATATAAAGATTCCGGTAACGCAAAAACGGTCGTTACCGTAAATATCTGTCTTGCTCTGATGGTAATTTCCACGTTTTGCGTTCTGATATATATTGACCGCAAAGTTATAAAGCCTTTCAACAGCATGACGGATATGACTCTTGATCTTGCGAAGGGAAATCTTACAAAGCCGGTCAGGGAGGAAAAGAGCAGATTTTTCGGCAAATTCTTATGGGGAATGGATATGCTCCGCGAGAATCTTGAAGATTCAAAACGCAAAGAACTTGAGTATCAGAAAGAAAAGAAGACTCTGGTACTTTCCCTCTCGCATGATATCAAAACACCTCTGTCTGCTATAGAGCTTTACACAAAGGCATTAAAAGACGGTGTTTACGGATCTGAAGAAAAAAAGAAAGAAGCTCTTGAAGGCATTCTCAAAAATGCCGAAGAGATCAAGCGTTACGCAGGTGAGATCAGCAAGATATCCAGAGAGGATTTCATTGACCTTAATGTCAACACGGGAGAAGCTTATCTTGATGATGTCATGAGAAAGCTCGAAGCATATTACAAGGATAAGCTTTCTGTTCTGCACACGGAGTTTAAGGTTGAAGAACACTCCAACTGTCTTCTGAAGTGCGACCCTGACAGGCTTATTGAAGTAATTCAGAATTTCATGGAAAATGCGGTCAAATATGGTGATGGCAGATCTATAAGGATCTCATTTGAAGATGAGGAAGACTACAGACTTATCTGTGTCACCAATTCAGGTTTGGCGCCCGATCAGACTGATATGCAGAACATCTTTGATTCATTCTACAGAGGAAAGAATGCTGAAGGAATACAAGGCTCCGGTCTTGGCCTTTATATATGTAAGCATCTTATGCAGAAGATGGACGGCGATGTCTACGCCGAGGCAGAAGAAGGCGGTTTTAAAGCAGTGGCTGTCGTTAAGATGGCTTGATGATCCACCCGGAACTTGACAGGACTTAAACCCGCAAACGCAGTAAATAAAGGAATTTGCGGCATTTAATGTTTGTTTAATAATTTGACTGGTATCATTCTGGCATAAACCGGAAGAAGGGGTCAGATAAAGAAATGTTTGGAAGGATTTTGAAAAAAGATCTTAAGAGAAACAAGACGATGAACATAATATTGTTTCTCTTCGTAATCATCGCAAGCGTTTTCTTCGCAAGCGGCATCTATAATTTTGTATCAGTATTAAACGGTACGGATTATATGTTCATGAAGGCCGGAATAGGAGATTATCAGTTGATATCTTTGGGCGCGGGCGCGATCGGAAGTTTTGAGGAAAGGGTCAGGTCGATCCCTGAAGTTGAGGACTATAAGATCGATACGACTATCTATTTTTCAAAAGGTGATGTCTTCAAGGAAAACGGTAAGCAGATCGAGATCACGAATGTAGGAATGATGAATTCCACTGACAGACTCGGAATAACATTCTTTGATAAGGATAACAATGAGATCACTTCAGTTGAACCCGGAACGGTTGTTATTTCCGGTAAAGCCAGCAGAGATAACAACCTCGGGATAGGTGACAAACTTGTTTTCGAGAAGGGTGATACAAAAGTAACGCTTACGGTAGCGGGTACACTTAAGGATGCATTCATGGGTTCCGAATTTTTCGGCAATCCGAGATTCCTTGTAAATGATGAGACTTTCAGGATGTTCATTGATGATGAAACTGTTTCCCGGTACTATTGCGGCGAGGTGTTCTATATCACTACCAATGATCCTGCAGCAGTAGGTTCCGCAGTATCTGATCTCGAGAACGTCGCTTATTCGAAGCCGGTATATACGATCAAGATGGCTTATGTAATGAATCTTATCATTGCATTTATCGCGGTAATACTCAGTATCTGTCTTATGATAGTATCTTTCCTTGTTTTGAGATTTACGATCAACTTCTCGATCGGTGAAGACTTCAGGGAGATCGGTGTTATGAAGGCTATCGGGATCAGTAACAGGAAGATCAGAAGTCTTTATCTTACAAAGTATACGGTGATCGCAATATCAGGTTCCGTGATAGGTTTCTTTATAAGCATTCCTTTCGGCAAGATCCTTCTTGATTCAATGACAAAGGATATGGTCCTCGGTTCGAATCTGGGATATCTGTGGAATGTTATAGGCGCTGTATGTGTAACGCTTCTGGTAATTCTTTTCGCATACTTAAGCACGTCAAGGATCGGGAAGCTTTCTCCCGTTGACGCAGTCAGATCAGGACAGACCGGTGAGAGGTTCAGAAAAAAGGGCGGGATCAGGATTACAAAGAATGTACTGAGACCTTCGTGGTATCTGGCACTTAACGATATCCTTTCCGCTCCTAAGAGATTTGTAACGATAATCATTTCTTTCTCGCTCTGCACTTTGCTCGTGCTTATGATCGTTAATACGGCAAATACGATGAACAGCGATAAGCTCGTTTATCTGTTCGGACCTCCGGCAGATGTTTATATCACGGATGTTAAGACAGGAACATCATTTATGCATGCTGACGGCAAAAAAGGTCTTGAGGAATACTTATCAAAACTCGAGGAAGAGTATAAAGAAGACGGAATGCCCTGCAAGGCCCGTATAGGTCTTATCTACACTTATCAGATCGAATACGAAGGCATTACATATTCAAATTCCTGTCAGCAGGATATGTATACCAAAGCTTCGGAGTTTGTGTACAGTGCAGGCGTGGTGCCTTCCAACCGTAACGAGCTTGCTGTCACCGGACAGTTTTTGAAAAAGACAGGTGCCAGTATAGGTGATACGGTAAAGATGGATTTCGGAAACGGTCCCGAGGAGATGCTGATAACTGCGACTTTCCAGTCGTTCAATAATCTGGGGGATATAGTGCTCTTACATGAAGATGCCCCGACGGATTTCTCGCATCTGTCATCAACCATGCAGTTCAAGATCAACTTTACGGATGATCCGGATCAGAAGACGATCGATGAGAGAGTCCGGAAGATCAAGGAAAAGACCGGAAACGATGAAGTGTTCAACGTAGCGGAATATTGTATCGACAGTACAAGAGTCTATGACATAATGAATGCTGTCGCAAAGCTCCTGCTTGCCATCGTTCTTATCGTTGTGATCCTCGTAACGGTCCTTATGGAGAGATCCTTTATTGCTGACGAAAAGAATGAGATCGCGATAGCAAAGGCCGTAGGCTTTAAGGATGCTTCGGTGATCAGCTGGCATGTTAAGAGATTCTTTATCGTAGCTCTTATATCAATGCTTCTGGCAGTCGGTCTTTCGATCCCGATGACAGATCTTGTAATTAGTCCGATCTTCGGAATGATGGGAGCATCTGATATCAACTATAACTACGACATTCTGCAGTGCTTTGTTATCTATCCCGGAACAGTCCTTATGGTAACAGTGGTCACGGCATTAATCACGGCGCTTTATACAAAGAAGATCGTAAGCCGCGACACGGCAAGCATCGAATAATACGGAGGAACAGAATAATGACTAAAGTAATTGAGACAAAAGATCTTTGCAAGACATATGTTGTTGACAAGAGACAGATAAATGTATTGAAGAATATCAACCTTGAAGTGGATGAAGGTGAGATGGTCGCGATAATGGGTCCTTCAGGTTCAGGCAAATCCACGCTTCTTTATTCGATCTCAGGAATGGATCAGATAACGAGCGGAAGGGTTCTTTTCGACGGCGAAAATATCTCGAAAATGAATAGCAGCGAATTAGCTGATCTGAGACTCGATAAGATGGGGTTTATCTTCCAGCAGATGTTCATGATGAAGAACCTTACGATAATGGATAACATCCTGCTTCCCGCATTTGAGAGCAAAAAGGGAGGCAGCAGGGAAGATAAGATCAAAAAGGGTGAAGACCTGATGAGAAAGCTCGGCATCATTGAAGTAGCGGACAACGATATAAATGAAGTATCAGGCGGACAGCTCCAGAGAGCCTGTATCTGCAGATCAATGATAAACTCGCCTGAGATCCTCTTTGCAGATGAGCCCACAGGCGCTCTGAACCGGACTTCCTCAAATGAGGTCATGGACGAACTCGTCAAGCTCAATGAGGAAGGCACTACGATAATGATGGTAACACACGATTCAAAGGTCGCATCAAGGTGTACACGCGTTCTTTATATCGTCGACGGCAATATCAAAGGAGAGTTCAGAAATGACACTTCACTTGCAGATAAGGACCGTGAGAGAAGACTTAATAACTGGCTTATGGATCTGGGCTGGTAAGAGAACAGCAACGGTTAATTATTTCAAAGGAATTATGCCATAATAAAGTGATGAGTTTTCAAGAACGGAGGCGTGGCATATGAAGATCTTTGATATCTCACAGGAGGTTTTCAGCTGTGCGGTTTTCCCGGGAGATCCTTCACCTGAAAAGTTCGTTCAGATGAAGATCAGTGACGGTGAGATCTGCAATCTGTCAGCACTGAAGATGTGTGCCCACAACGGTACCCATGTTGATGCACCTTTTCATTTCATAGACGACGGAAAGACTGTCGATGAGGTTGATCTTAAACGTTTTGTCGGGTATGCATATGTGATATCGCATAACGGTGAAGTGACATCTGATGATGCAAAGAAAATGATAGAGCAGGCAAAGTCTGCTTCCTCATCCTGTGAGATCCCGGATTGTGACTGCTATAACAGGATACTGGTCAAGGGTGATGCTGTTGTTACCGAAGATGCCGCAAAGGTCTTTGCGGATAATAAGATCCTTCTGTTCGGAAATGAATCACAGACTGTAGGTCCTATGGACTCTCCTATGACTGTTCATCTGATAATGCTGGGAGCAGAGATCGTATTGCTTGAAGGAATAAGATTAAGTGAAGTTGAAGACGGTGTTTATTTCCTGAATTCCGCACCGCTCAATCTGGGAGGCTGTGACGGCGCTCCATGCAGAGCACTTCTGATGACTTTTTAAATCTGCCTGACAGGTATATCAATAGTTCTCATACAGATAATAACCCGTGGAGTCATCGTATCTGATCTCAAGATTATTAAGATATCCGCCCATCATCATGTCGTGATTAAAGACTCCGCTGACCTCTTTTTCTTCTCCGTCAACAGTGATCACCTTAAAGATCATTTCGACATTGAATGGTTTGGTCATATCGACTTTGTCTATAAGACGGTTTTCCACGATATCGATAATAAAGACATCTTTGAGCTTAAGTTCTTTGAAGTTGCCGTATCTCGTTCCGCCTTCCTCTATCCAAATTCCGTTGATCTCGACAGAATATTCTATCTCTCTTATTTTTCCAGCATTGCAGACAACTCCGATCGAAGCTTTCTGTTCTTCATAGTGAAGTCCTGACGAGCTCCAGCATTCATATCCCAAAGATTCAATGTATGAGGGAGTTAAGATATCCTTATTCCTGGTGTCTATCGCTCTGTAGAAAGCAGGCTGCTCCATAATGCCTTCGGCATTTCTGATCATTATGTAGTTGTCTAAAGGATCTTCCATGAGCGTATACAGACGGGCGTTTTCGTCCCCTTCCATATAGCCGATGCATTCACATACGGAATCACTTTTTATCCTGTTTTTTAATGTCCCGAAGTATGAGTAGGTTCTGCCGTTTATCTCGAGCAAATACTCATCCTGGTCTTCAAAGTATTTCTGTGTATATTCCGGTGCACCTGAAGGAAGATTATATACAGGATCCTCCTTTATCATGGAACACCCTGACATAAGAAGTGCCCCGCATAATATCAATACTGTTATTCCTTTTGATCTCATGATGATTCTCCGTATAAACTTACATTAAATATCTTCACGAATGTAGTAACCGTCTTCGGAACTGAATTCGATCGACAGGCTGCAAAGATATGCGCCGAGCATCATCTCGCGTTCGTAGGATCCTTTGACTTCATGTACCACTCCGTCGGTATCTGTGACTTTGAATGTGTATTTAACAGTGAAAGGTTTATCCTTATCAGCCTTGCCGTCAAGCTCGACTTCGGTTAATCCGAGTTTGATCAGCTCGCCTTTTTTGTAGGGGCTTTGATTGAGATATCCTGTTTCTCCGCCTCCTCCGGCCCTGCTGTTGATATCATATTCATAACTTAAGAGCTGAACATTTTCCGCATTAATGATGAGACCTGTTTGGGCTTCATTAAGTTCATAGTGAAGTCCTGAGTCACACCAGCATTCAAAGCCTAAAGATGCAATATATGGTGGGGTGTAAATGTCACGGTTTATTGTGTCGTTTGCCCTGTAAAATCTCGTAAAGCCGGTAAGGCTGTTAATGTTCTTTATGACGATGTAGTTGTCATAAGGGTCATCTGACAGAGTATAGATACGGGTAGTTTCAGAGTTCTCAACATAACCAAGGCAATCTCTTAAATGGTATTCTGATTTATTGTCCTTAAGGTCCCCGAAATCTGTGTATGTTCTGCCGTAGACCGTAACAGACATCGCGCGCATATTTTCATCAAAAACTTCTGTGAAGACAGCAGGATTATCCGGAAGGTCGAAGTTGTTATCCCGGGCTCCGGGATTTTTGATCCGGCTGCATCCTGATAAGAGTATTGCTCCACATAAAACTATGGCTGTCAGTTTTACATATTTCATATCCGTTATCCCTTTGAACTATTTATCTGTTAACCGGCTTCAGGTTGTGCCTATGATACACCGTCACAATTTGAATTGCAACAAAATTTTATTGAAAGACAATAAAATTTTACCGATTTGCCGCAATTATATATTGTTGCACGTTTTTCGGACCAAGAAGGTCCCGGCACAGGAAACGACACCTAAAAATAATGAAACCCCACCTCTTTTAAGTCCTGTGCCAAAGTCCATTGCTTTTAACCTTTCAAGATGATACTTTATGCTTGATAGTTCTGAGTGCGGAAGGTTCGCCTGACGCGGAAGGCTTTAAGTAAATATTTCATACTTAATTGCTTCAGAACCTTGTTTGCCCGAAGGGCGAAAGGAGGTCAAATGGAGACAAGAGTTGCTATTATCGGCATCATTGTTGAGAATCCCGAATCAGTTGCGCAGATCAACGATATCCTTCATGAAGTGAGGGATTATGTTGTCGGCAGAATGGGTATTCCTTACAAAGAGAGGAATATCTCGATCATCAGTGTCGTTGTCGATGCGCCGGAGAGCCTGATCAATTCAGTGTCAGGAAAGCTCGGCATGCTCGACGGCGTTTCCGCGAAGATCACTTATTCGAGACTCGCAAATAATGGCTGACATTTCCGGCATTACCGACAAGTTAATAAAGACAGGAAGTCTTAATCGTGACGAGATCATCTCACTTCTCGAAAACCGTACACCCGAGATCCGCCGGACTCTTGCAGAAAAGGCATCTGCGGTGGCAAAAGAAATCTACGGAAACAAGGTCTTTGTAAGAGGTCTGATCGAGTTTACCAACTACTGCAAAAACGACTGTTACTACTGCGGCATCAGATGTGGAAACAAAAATGCGGACCGCTACAGACTGACAGAAGAAGAGATCGTGGAATGTGCATCATCAGGTTATGATCTGGGATTCAGGACGATAGTTTTGCAGGGCGGTGAAGACCCGTACTACAAAGATGACTTGATCGTCGGTATCATCAAGGCGATCAAGAAAGACCATCCTGATGTGGCGGTGACTTTATCGATAGGTGAGAAGAGCTATGAATCTTATAAGGCGTTTTTCGATGCAGGAGCAGACAGATATCTCTTAAGGCACGAGACGGCAGATTTTGATCACTATGCAAAACTTCATCCGGCAAACCTCTCTGCAGAGAACAGACAGCAGTGTCTGTTTAATCTGAAGACGATCGGTTTTCAGACCGGTGCGGGTTTCATGGTGGGTTCACCATACCAGACTTATAAGAACATTGCAGATGATCTTCTGTTCCTGAAAAAGCTCGATCCCGAGATGATCGGCATCGGTCCGTTTATCCCGCATAAGGATACGGTCTTTGCAGATGAGAAAGCAGGAGATCTCGAGCTCACTTTATTACTTCTGAGCATAATCAGACTGATGCTTCCGACGGTCCTGCTGCCTGCAACAACGGCACTCGGAACGATCGATCCGGGAGGCAGGGAGAAGGGAATACTTGCAGGCGCAAATGTCGTCATGCCGAACCTGTCACCTGTCGGAGTGAGGAAGAAATACTCGCTGTATGACAATAAGATATGCACAGGCGAGGAAGCTGCGGAATGCATGAACTGCCTGAAGAACAGGATAGAACGCATAGGTTATGAAATAGTCACTGACAGAGGTGACAACATCAGATACAAAATGGCATACAAAAATCAAAATAAGAATTGAAAGAAGGTAAAAGAATATGTACGATCCCAAATCAATGAAAGCAGAAGAATTTATCGACGACAACGAGATACTGGAGTCTTTAAAGTTTGCAGACGAGAACAAGAGCAACGTTCAGATGATCGATGAGATCATAGAAAAGGCTAAAGAGAGAAAGGGTCTCTCACACCGTGATGCATCAGTATTGCTTGCATGTGATATCCCTGAAAAGAATGAAGAAATCTATGCTCTTGCTGAGCAGATCAAAAAGGATTTCTACGGCAACAGGATCGTTCTTTTCGCGCCGCTCTATCTTTCCAACTACTGCATCAACGGATGCATTTACTGCCCTTATCACGGAAAGAATAAGACGATCCCCAGAGTAAAGCTTACACAGGAACAGATCCGTGACGAGGTCATCGCCCTGCAGGATATGGGTCACAAGAGACTTGCCATCGAGGCAGGTGAAGACCCTGTAAATAACCCTATTGAATACATCTTAGAGAGCATCAGGACGATCTATTCTATCAAGCACAAGAACGGAGCTATCAGACGTGTAAATGTCAACATCGCAGCTACCACAGTTGAGAACTACAGAAAGCTCCACGAGGCAGGGATCGGAACATATATCCTTTTCCAGGAGACATACCACAAGGCATCTTATGAAGTGCTCCATCCGACAGGACCAAAGCATGATTATGCCTATCACACAGAGGCTATGGACAGAGCTATGGAAGGCGGTATTGATGATGTCGGCCTTGGCGTTCTCTTCGGCCTTGATAAGTACCGCTATGAATTCGCAGGACTTTTAATGCATGCAGAACATTTAGAGGCAGTCCATGGTGTAGGTCCTCACACGATCTCCGTTCCGAGACTCTGCCCTGCCGATGATATCGACGTTAATGATTTTACGAATGCCATAGACGATGATATTTTCGCAAAGATCGTAGCATGCATCAGGATCGCAGTTCCTTACACGGGCATGATCGTCTCGACACGTGAGTCACAGAAGTCCAGAGAGCGTGTTCTGCACCTTGGAATCTCTCAGATCTCCGGCGGCTCCAGAACATCTGTCGGCGGTTATACTCATGAGGAAAGAGTAGATGAGACCGCTCAGTTTGACGTATCAGATACCCGTTCACTCGATGAAGTCATGAAGTGGCTGATCGACATGGATTATGTTCCTTCATTCTGCACTGCATGCTATAGAGAAGGCAGGACCGGTGACAGGTTCATGGCACTCTGCAAAGCAAAGCAGATCCAGAACTGCTGTCTGCCCAATGCCCTCATGACATTAAAGGAATACCTGGTGGACTATGCATCCCCTGAGACTCGCGCTGCCGGTGAGATCCTTATTGAGAAGAACATTCCGGATGTAACTAACGAGAAGGCAAGAGCAGTTCTCCGTGACAGACTCGTAGCTATCGAGAACGGAGAACGCGACTTCAGATTCTAAAAGAGGAATTATATGGAACGCACACACATTGCATTTTTCGGGCGCCGTAATGCAGGCAAATCAAGCCTTGTAAACAGGTTCACATCGCAGGAACTGTCCATTGTTTCAGATGTTGCAGGCACGACGACTGATCCTGTCAGAAAGACTATGGAGCTGCTTCCTCTTGGGCCTGTCGTGATAATCGACACACCCGGAATCGACGATGAGGGAGCACTCGGAAACCAGCGTATCGAACGGAGTATCAGGGTTATCGATGAGACTGATATTGCTATCCTTGTAGTTGACGGCACCATCGGAATCGGTGATGAGGAGAAAGCTCTTCTGGCTGAATTTGTTAAGCGTAAGATCCCTCATCTTGTGGTGGTCAACAAGAGTGATCTCGGTAATCCGGTAATACCCGAAGATGCAATGGTTGTAAGTGCTCTTAAGGGCGAAGGCATAGAGGAACTGAAGGAGAGGGTCGCTGTCATTATCAGGCAGCGGAAACCCCGCCCTCTGGTATCTGACCTTGTCGAAGAAGGCGATCTGGTCGTGCTTGTTGTACCTATCGACAAGTCGGCTCCGAAAGACCGCCTGATCCTTCCCCAGCAGATGGTGATAAGAGATCTCCTTGGCAAGGGAGCGATCCCTGTCGTAGTAAAGGATACGGAGCTTGACATAGCTCTTGAGAAGGTAGGCAAAGTAAGGCTGGTCATTACCGACAGCCAGGCTTTTGCCAAAGTCTCGAAAATCGTCCCAAAGGAGATCCCTCTTACATCATTCTCCATCCTCATGGCAAGATTTAAGGGGATCCTTGATCAGTCCGTTGAAGGCGCAAATATGCTCGATAACCTGAAAGACGGAGCAAAGATCCTTATAAGCGAAGGGTGCACGCATCACCGCCAGTGCGAGGATATCGGCACGGTAAAACTTCCCGGCTGGATCAGGGAATATACGGGTGTTGATTTTGAGTTTAAGTTCACATCCGGATTAGAGTTCCCTAAAGATCTTTCAGAATACGATCTTATAATTCACTGCGGCGCCTGTATGCTGGGTGAGACTGAAGTAATGAGCCGCTATCAGAAGGCAAAAGACCAGGGCATTCCCATGACAAATTACGGAATCGCTATAGGGAAGATGAAAGGGATCCTTCCGAGAGTGATCAGTTTTTCATAATGTGATGAGCGGTGATACCTTTTTGTATAAATAATGGTAGAATAGCAAATGATTTAAGAATAAGCGAATTTATACAATAAGGTGATCTGTATGAAGAATAAGCAAACAATAATAATCATAGCCTGTGTAGCCGGTATACTGGTCGTACTGATCGGGATCATTATAGGCGTCAAGGCATTGAACAAAGACCGGCAGCTTGTATCTGAAAGTTCAACATCGGCCGCTGTCTCTTCAGATGTTTCCGGTGTGGTCTCAGGAGATATTACTGATGCAACAACACCCGGTAATATGACAGACCCGGGAACAGGCGAGACAACAATCTCCGGCAACTCCGGTGAAACAGATGCAACTACAGCTAAATCCCAGGATAATACCGCAGGAACAACATCATCTGCTGAACCCACCGATGACGGCGGTCTGCCTATAGTTGATGTTGATGACAGTCCCGACCAGGGAGCAAATGAATTCGATCCTGACTCGACGACCCGTGATTACAGCGAAACTGAAGGTTCATCTGCAACAACTGCTCCGGAACCGGCTGAGACTTCCGGTACGAGCGCTCAGGATACGGACGGCAATGGCGTGGTCGAGCTGCCTTTTGTACCCGCAGACGATATTTAACAGTTCAATCTGACAGTTCCTTTTTTTCAGAACTCAATGATCTTGTCGCAGATTTCAAGTGCGGCAGGACGGTGCGTCACTATTATTATGGTCTTATCCGTAAGAGTGCGCAGATTCCCGAGCAGACGCTTCTCGGTCGCATCATCGAGGGCACTGGTTGCCTCATCGAGCATCAGGACCGGTGCTTCAGAATAGATCGCCCGTGCAATTGCTATACGCTGCATCTGACCTTCAGAAAGACCTGTGCCGTGTTCTCCCAATACGGTATCAATACCTGCATCGAGTTCACTGATGAATTCATCTGCACAGGCTATCTTCAGTGCCGAATATATGCGTTCATCATCGGACATCGAGGCTTTGTCGGCAAAGCTCACGATCTCGCGTACAGTTCCGCTCATAAGTTTGTTGCCCTGCGGCACATAGGCAAAAAGCCTGTGCCATGAAGGGGAGAGCTCAATCTTTGAACCGTCTTTGCTGCACAGGTAAAGCGTACCGCTGTCAGGCTTGTAGATCCCCATAAGAAGCATAAGCGCGGTTGATTTGCCGCATCCGCTGTGACCTGTGAAAGCGACGTGTTCGCCCTTACTGATCTCAAGATCGATCCCGCTGACAGCAACAGGCATATTTTCCTTGTTTAAGCCGGTAACGACATTTGAAGCCGGATAGTATGTATATGACACACCGCAAAGCTCCAAACTGCTGAATGAATCCTGATAATAAGATGCTATCTGTTCGCGGCTCAAAGAATCCTCCAGGATGTCATCGCTGAAAGATTCTATCTCCATAAGCCGTTCGGCGCTGGCAGTCATCTGATACCAGCGGGGGAGATAACCTGTTATATTTGCAAACGGTGACTGGATCTGGGTAATGAGCTGTGTTACGGCTGTCAGGGTTCCGTAGGATATTGTACCTGTGAGGATCCCGTAACCGCAGTATATGACACCGAAGATATACATTCCGTTCATTGCACCGCCAAAACCGAAGTTGCATATATTGGAGAAACGCATTCTCCTTAACCGTGCCTTCTTGTGTTCACCGGTCTTTGATCTTTCTTCCTCCTCAGTCTGTGATTCGGCTGCAAATGATCTTATGACCATAAGGCTTGCGATCCTTTCCTGGAAGAAGATCCTGACTGCTCCGTCTTTTTCCTGCACGTTTTTGTGTAGTTTTTTCATGGATCTGCGGAATGCGAATGTGAGCAGTCCCAAAAGAATTCCAAGCGGTATGATTATCAGTGCAAAGCGGGTGTCGAGAATTGTGATCATGACCAGTGCCGACAGCATCTTAACGGCCATCCCCGCAAATCCCGGGATAACTTCAGTGTAGTTGTTGGCGATGATCATAGTATCGTTCGTCAGGCGGTTGAGCCATTCTCCGGAGTGGATCGCACTTACACGGCTGTAATCTTTTCTTAAGATATTATGCATCAGACGTTCTTTGAAGATGTTCTCAAAAGTAGAGCGGGACAGTTCTGACAGCCAGCGTATTATCGCGGAAAGTGACAACTGGATTAATACGAGCATTACTATAAAAGCAGCATTCCGGATAAAGCCGTCAGTATCTTTTGCGACTGCGGAATCGACGATCCCTCTGAGGAAGAGCGCATACAAAACTCCGCTTGCTCCGTTCAGGGCTTGGACGACGGTAAGAAGAAGGATATATGCCTTCTTTTTGCCGGGAACCTTATAAAGCCACTTTACCGCGCTGTTATTCATTATTTGAACTTCCGTTTCAGTTTATCCCGCAGACGGAAAACAGGTCTTTTTATGAAGAGGAGATCCACCCACAGATGTACATATATGCGATACAATCTGTTGTCAATTTTATACCATTTCCCTTTGTGGGAGAACTCTGTAACAATACCGTAGATCTGCTCCGGCTTAACATGTTCGAGCTGCCAGCAGTTGTCACCGCAGATGATATATTCACCATTCTTAAATCTGATGACTCTGTGTATTACGCCGACATCTTCAGTTCGTGCATACATGACAAGATCATAACGTTTGGGAGGGGATGAGAGCTTAACGACCAATGCGGCATCACGGCCGCCTTTGATCATGGGCAGCATGCTTATGCCTTTTGGAGCACTTATATATTTCCCGTCCCGCTCCAGGATCTCGATCTGTGTCTTTCCCATATCACAACCTGTTCATGCCGTCATATGCTGTCTGAGCTGCGGATATATCCATGTTGCATCCCAGGCGGTAGAAGCTTACGGATCCTTCAAGTCTGTCGACAAGTGATAATGTCTTTTGCAGTGCCTGAACATCATTCGGTCTGTAAACCTGTTGGATCAGCATGGAGTAGGCTTCTTTGAACGTTATCTGTTCTATGTGGTTTTCATTGCTTCTTTCAAGGATGCAGATGGCTTTTAGCGGCACCCGGGTATTTGATGACAATCTGTGTTTGCCGTTATAAGGAGTTCCGTAAGCAGTGGTTATGCCGCTGATATGGATGAGCGGTTTGTCGTCGTTTACCATGACGGCGCGGTCCCCGAAAAGCTTGCGCCAAAGTGCAGTGTGTGTGGATTTGCCGGTCCCTGAGGATGCAGTAAACATATAGGCTTTGCCGTCAACAGCAATGACTGAACCGTGAAAGAGGACGGTATCGTAAAAAGGCATAATCTCTGAGATTTTGCGGTAGACGGCCAGCTCTTCAAGATAAGCATCACTGCTTGATCCTGAAATGGCCCCGGAGCGCTCTCTTGCGATGTCTTCCTGAGTGATCGTAACTTCGAAGTCAGCAGGATCATCCGTCCGGTAATCCTTACAATAATGATGCACTTCCTCATAGAGGGAGTGCACTTCAACGGTCCTGTCCGCAAACCTGTATCTGAATGTGATCATTCTAATGCGCCGATCTTCTGAAGTTCGGAAATTACGTATTTAACGTCCTTTTCGATGACACCCTCCGGAGCATCAAACTTAGAGCGCATGGCTTTGATGACTTCTTCTTCCGTTGTTTCTTCTTTTAAGAGTTCGATTATCGCGCCCAAAGTCTTGTTGCCGCGCACCATACCGGAAAAAGATGTATTGGAAGTGGGGACGAGGTAAGACTCGTCGGATGTGTTATGAGTAAGAAAAGAAGGATTGAGTTTCATAAAGAAAGCCTCTCGTTTTTTTCAGTATTTTAACATAAATAATCAAGAGAACATCTTAACCGGGATACGGTTTAAGTTTTGTTTTTCATTAACTGTTTTCCGGCAGACTTGATCATCCCGATCATCTTTATGGTGAACCATACAAGAGCATAGGCCAGTATAAATGCGGCGAACGGCTCAAAAACAGTGTAATTAAGTTTCAGGATCAACAGAATAAGATCTGTAAACCAGAAAGCGAATGACTGATAAAGGAATACATACATGCTGTTATCCGAGAAGACCGTAAAGAGTTTATCTGCAGCTGGTATAACTTTTATGAGTGAGCGGTATACCTTCTTAATAAAAGGCATTGCAAGATAAAGTGATGTCATAATTGCGAAGGAGAAGAATAAAAAGACGTGATTTGCAGGAAATTGGTTTTTCTGCATGTCGAGTGTTGAACCGGGCAGGAAGGCTGATATGGTGAGACCTGCGGCCGAGGCAGCAAGGACAGATGCCGATAAGATCAGGTCTTTTTTTCTGCGCTCCTTCAATTGGGAATAGAGCACTCCTGTTCCCATGAAGATAATTAAGAAAGATGATTCCGCGATGATCAGGGATAAAGAGTGGATATATATGCCTGCACGATCTTCGGAAACTCCTGACAATGCCAACGTTAATATGATCTCAATTGTTATAAATATCAGGACCAGAACAGCAATCGTTAAACGCCCGTATCTTTGAACAGCTTTTCTGACTGCCGGAAAGATAACAATGGAGATCAGGTATACGGGAACAAACCACATTGCCCAGGTAAAATACCATAGTGGCATGATCTGGGTATTTACGGGAATGAGCCATGATATCAGAAGCTTAATAAGGAGAATAGCAGAGAACTCTCCAACGGCAATATAGTAAATGATAGAGATAGCTATGCATATTAAGGCGTAGACATAATAGGGAACCAGCAATGCTTTTATACGCTTTGCGCAGAAAGAACCATATGAAGGATATTCTTTAATGCTGTTTACCGCACCTGTCACGAAGAAGAATATGGACATCTCAAAAAGAGTGAAAGATTTGACGACGGTAAGGAATTCCGGTCTTATCACATCAAGCCAGTAAATGACGTGAACGAACACGACCTGAAAAACAGCTAATCCTCTAAGATAATCTAATGTCTTATCCCTTTTCAAATCCCCACCATCCTCCGGATAATATGATTATCAGTTCGTATCTGTCAGAGTTACATATGTGTAAACGTGTTCCCGGCCTTCAGACCATAATCTCATTTCATAAACGTGCGGTGAAGAAGGAAATCCGTCAGTCTCAAGATGGACTTCGATCTCATAACTATAATTCTGTTCGACGGTTATCCTGCCTGAACCGGCATCCTCACCGTCGATCTTCCATTCGACTGAAAGATTGGTGCCTGCTTCGAAAGGCTCGAAGAAAGTACTGAATATCCAGATCCCCGAATCATCTATATAGTAACCGATAGAAACCGTTTCGAGCAACTCTTTTGAATAGTGCATCCAGAAACCGTTAGCATCCGGATTTGAATATCCGTAAATAGTCGTACCGTCCTCATCAAAACTTGGAGAATGTTCATGCGTTCCCAATGCCTGATTCGGATGACCTGAATAACTGATGCTTCCGTCAGGAACATAACCGTAGTTTTCGGGTGTCAGTCTGCCTATACGTGAATCGTATGTTCCTTTATCGATCTTGCCATTCTCATAAAGAGTGTCCAGTGCCTTTTTGGTGCAGTTGTATAACTGTTCCCAGCCGACTCCGTGATCAGCCTGATAAAAACCGATAGAAGGTTCGATTATGAGTGAATCATGCTCAGGAATCTGTTCCATACCGGCTTCGGAATATGCATTTACTTTTATTGTGGCCCGGTACTCTTCCGGACTGCATTCATCTACTGCTTCAGTAAGCATGTTGTATACCAGTTCAGTCTCACGCTCCCAAAGACCGTCTCCTTCTAAAAGGAATTCTTCAAAACTGATCCTGTTCATGCATGAACCTGTCACGAAGTCATCTTTAAAAAGCACCTGACTTAATTCATCATGGGAAGGTGCCCAGCCGCTTAAAACGTATTTGTAACCGTCAACTGTTTCAAGTTTGTGATCATGATCGAGGATATATTGAAAATATTCACTGATAAAACGTTCGGTTGCTTCCTGTGCCTTTATTCCTGTACCGCTGTCCACCGTGTTGTCATAAACCTGGAATTCCTCCCAGTCAAAGGATTCATCGAAAACGCCAGAAGCAAGGTTTTTAAAATAATTATTTACGATCTCTTCGGCCTCTGCAGGGAGGACTGTGACCGGAAAGTTCGCATTAACGGAAGCGATGAGTTTGTGAAGCTTTCTGGCAGATCCGCTCTTAAGGAACCATTTGTCCCTCAGATCGTCATAGATGAATTCAAGTTCGATATCGGTATCCGTGAATTTATTGTATTTTCTCAAAGCATCCAGCGTCGGCTGATACTTCATGTATTCGGAGTTGTCCCGGTAAAAGGAATCAAGATCAAGCATTGAGACCGTTACTGTGAGCCTGGCACTGCCGTTTTTTCTGTCTATCTCCGGAGTTCCGGTATCTTCTATAGTTGCTGTCTGAATGATCGCTTTGCAGATCTCATTGTATTCTTCGGAATCATCATGGAAAAGGAGGAGACTTTCCGGATCATATTCTTTGCTGAGTGATTTGATCTTAATATCATCTTCTTCAATAACTGCATCGAGAAATTCTTCGGGTATCGCTTTGATGAGCTTTTGTTCCTGATCATCTTTGGATGAGGAACACGAACAAAGAACACCTGAGAGCATAACAAATGCAAGTATTCCTGCCGTGAGCTTTCTGATTTTATCCATGTTGATTTCCAATTCTCCAAGTCAAGTATAATTGATATTCCAAGGCTGATTGTAGCACAGGGAAGAAGTGATAAAAAGGTTGCTGTCTGAGAGGTAATGTTATTAAGCTAACAGAAGCGCTGTCCGAACTGATTCAGCACCCGTTTCAATCCGCTGTCCAGGATCAGTTTTCCTCTGTTTGCTATGTGAGAGGGGATCTCATGATAGTACGCTTCTGCAATTCCTCCGGCAATTGCCGCAATGGTATCGCTGTCGCCGCCCAAAGATACCGCGCGCCTTATGCACGATTCATAATCTTCCGACTCGAAGAACGCTTCGATCGCATGAGGTACTGATCTGATCGAACGCGAATCGAACTGATACGAAGCGCGCAGGCTTTCAATACTCTCGAAATGCAGTTTGAATTCGTTCTCCAAGCGTGATCTGATATCTTCTTTGGAGGCTCCTGTTCTTGCCATGAAAACCGCGATTGCCACAGCCTGTGCACACATTACCGCTTCGCGGTTGTGGTGGGTATAATAGCAGCTTTCACTGACCTGCCGCAGTATCTCCTTCTCGTCATTAAATGCCCAGCCGATAGCAGATACTCTCATAGAAGCACCGTTGCCGTAACTGCGCTGGATCTGAAGTGAAGGACTCTCTGCCCAGCTCCTGAACATGTTTCCGAAGCCTGCATACGGATAGCGTGAATAATATGCTTTTATATGTGTGGCGTAACATTTTCTTGGTGAGTTATCACCCATATTGAGAATTGCTTCCGCGACTGCAACGGTAAGCACAGTATCGTCAGTAAAGCGTGCTTCTTTTGGGAACAGCTCGAAATCTTCTGATTTGACGTTGTGCCATTCGTAATGTGATCCTATGATGTCACCGAAAACAGCTCCGTACATGTTTTCCTCCTATACCGGAATGATTACCGGATCTTCGAAAGTGCTCTCGCATATCTTTTCTTTTGTAATCCTGTCATGAAACCTTCTGCCAGCTTATAGAACCTTGCCGCCCAGTGGAAATCGCCGGAAAGATATGCACGGTCAGCGATCGTCAGATAGTATTCGTGCAAGGGTGCCGGAGGAGGTGTCAATGTTTTTTCGAGCAATTGCATTAAACCGTCTTTGTCCGTCAAATAAATATCATTGATCAGTTTATCCAGTGCAGCGGCAAAGAATTCAACACCTTTTTCCATACCGGCTCCCCAGTACTCATAACGTGATCTGCAGGGAATGTCCAGATCATTAAAGAATCTGTCAACATCAACCTCTTTGCCTCTTATGTATATTGAAAGTTCCAGGCAGAATTCGTAATATGTATGCTCTAAAACGATTCTGATATCATTGTTTGTCCAGGCTATCCTCTCGTATTTATCGGTATTGCATTCAACACAAAAACTGTAACCTGGATCATTCAGAAAGGCCATCCGTGCAGTACATAATGATATAAACATGTTGCAAGTCCTCCTTTACAGGAGAATGAGCTGATCACTACTCATTTCCGGTGTTCTTTTTTGCAAGTTTGCTCCAGTTCGCAAATCCTATGAAAGCTTCGATCAGATAGATGGTCTTCTTTGTGACATAGACCGGATCGCCTTTAAGGATATACTGTGTAACTGCAATAACATCTGTTATCAGCCACCAGCCGTACTGTGCTTTGTATCTCAATGCTTCCAGTATGCTTGCAACGATACCGATCGCAAATATCGCTGCATCGAGCCACTTCATGAATGTGACATTCCAGCCGAATCTT
>JAEEGL013970449.1_pt1 | contig 31913 bp, 25 predicted proteins | sample 9134231 | NCBI WGS metagenome assembly JAEEGL01 (sample SAMN16246548, study PRJNA631951) | gut metagenome | biome: gut microbiome; feature: rumen; material: fiber-attached | host: Bos | place: Iran: Karaj | collected 2018-10 | reverse complement strand
AGGGCGTCCGCCTCCGGGTGGAGATACCGTTGCAGGATTACGGGAAGCGGACTTACTGCCGTATCCGATGCTGCACTGCTGACGGTGACGGTTCCCAAGAACCGGCCGCTGTTCAAATCTCAAAACCTGGTACTGTCAGGACAGATCGGCGTGAACTTTTATATGGATCTGTCGTCCCTCAGCACATCTGCCCGCAAAGGGAGCTATATGACGTTTGCCGTGGGCAGCGCCGCTGCCGTGAAGGTGCCGTTCGATTCGGGGAAGAAAAACAGCAAGGGGTACTACGGTTTTACCTGCTATGTGAAGTCTATCCAGATGGCGGATACTATTACTGCGGAATTCCATTACGGGAGCGGGAAGACGGTTGCGAGGGAGTACTCTGTAAGCAGATACATCGAAGCAGTGAACCAGAACGCCGTCAGTTATGATGCTTCGACACTGACGATGGTGCGCTCCATCGCAGACTACGGTCATTATGCACAGATGTATCTGGCGGAAGTGAACGGCTGGATTGTCGGCGAAGACTACGAGGAAATGAGTCTTCATTTCACGAATAATTACAACTATGCGAACATCCTGTCTAAAGTTCAGGCAAACGCATTTGTCAAGGCAATAGACGGAACGAACGTGACAAAGGCAACGTACAAGCTGCATCTGGATTCCGAGACGACGGTGGACGTTCTGCTGACGACGAAGAATGGCGCTGTGCCGGCGAACGTTACACTGACGATCCACGAGGAGGAGACCGGCGGAGAGACGACAAAGGCTGTCACACCCGTGAAACAGGACGATGGCAGATACCTGATCCGCATCTCCGGTATTGCGGCGCACAGTCTGGGCGATATGTACACGATCACCGGTACGGCCGGAAAGACCTTTACCGTACAGGTATCCGCACTGTCGTACGTGAGATCTGTTCTGAACGCGGGCGGGTCCACGGCGGCTGCGAAGAATGGGATGTCCTCACTGTATGCCTACTATGCGTCTACTCTGGCATACCGGGAAGCGCACTGACGAGCAGAGAAAGAGCTAACGGCAGGCAGCCGCCGGGCTGTCTGCCGCTTTCATCGGAGGGAAAACGGAATGACGAAAACGTACAGGATCGCAGAACTGAATATCAGGATTGCTTCGATCCATGAAAACGTGCACCGGCTCTGTGCGGAATACCTCACGGAAGAAGGGCCGGTCGATCTGGACATAGAGACGACCGAAGAGGAGATTTCTTTCGAACGCCGGAGATCCGCCAGACAGGACGAGCGTGACGGGAGGGAGATCCGGGACTTCTCCGACGGATATTTGGAGACGCTGGCCGTCTACAGAAGAATTGCGGAGAAGGCCCCGATGCATGATACGTTCCTGCTGCATGGATCATGTATCGCCGTAGATGGGAGCGCGTATCTGTTTACCGCAAAAAGCGGCACGGGGAAGAGTACGCACGTCAGGCTCTGGAGGGAGATGCTGGGAGACAGGGCTGTGATGGTAAATGACGACAAGCCGCTGATCCGGCTCACGGAAACGGAGCCTGTGGTATACGGGACGCCGTGGGACGGGAAACACCGGCTGAGCAGCAATATTTCCGTCCCGCTCAGGGCAGTCTGTATTCTTGAGCGGGCGGAAGAGAACAGTATCCGGCTCATAACGCCCGGAGAAGCGTACCCCATGCTTTTCCAGCAGATCTACCGGCCGATGAATCCAGAAGCCATGCAGAAAACGCTTGAGCTGACGGACCGCCTGGCCAACCGGACGGCTCTGTGGAGGCTGGGATGTACGATCAGTCCCGAAGCAGCACGAATAGCATTTTCTGCCATGAGCGGGCAGGAATGATTATCAGGAGGGAAAACATTTGGACAGACTGAAGGGGGCAGAACTGTTCCTGCTGGATATGGACGGCACGCTGTATCTGGGGGACAACGTCCTGCCTGGTGCGAAGGAGTTTATACGGGCGCTGGAACAGACGGGAAAAAAGTGGATCTATCTGACCAATAATTCCTCCCGGGGAGGAAAAGACTATGTTCCGCGGCTCCTTCAGCTTGGTTTTCCCTGCACAGCGGAACAGGTCTACACCTCCGGCATGGCGACGGCTGCATGGCTGAAAAAAACGTATCCGGACAGAGCGGTCTTCCCCGTCGGGACCGTGCGTTTCCTGATGGAACTGGCGGATTACGGGATCGCTTTCACGGAAGAGAATCCGGCAGCGGTGGTCGTCGGCTTTGACCGTGAACTGACCTATTCCAAACTGGAAAAGGCCGTCCACTTTCTGAGGAGAGGGGCCGGCTTTGTGGCAGCGAACCCGGACCTGGTGTGCCCGATGCCCAATGATGAGGTGCTGCCGGACTGCGGAAGCATCTGCGCCCTTTTGACGGCCGCCACAGGAAGGGACCCTCTGTATATCGGGAAACCGGATAGGCGCATGGTGGACGTCATATCCGAACAGACAGGGATCCCCAATGAGCAGATCGTGTGTGTGGGAGATCGGCTGTATACGGATATCGCCGTAGGCGTCAACGCTGGAGCGGTCTCTGTTCTCGTCCTGTCCGGGGAGACCTCGGAGGAGATGCTTCTCCAATCGGAGATCCGACCTGACTTCGTGCTGCCTTCCGTGAGGGAACTGGGAGAACTGCTGTTGGCCCGGTAAAATGAAGAAAAACAGTCCCGGGGCCGGAACGCGAGTGTTCCGGCCCCGGGACTGTTATCGTCAGGGCTCATTTGAACCGAATCCGTGGCAGATAGTGCTCAAAGATCACGGTATCGGATTTCTTTTCCGTGCTTTCGTTATGACTTGTCCAGGCCACCTTCATGGCACCCATCTTTTCCGACAGTTTAACCGACAGCGGCTTTTTGCCGATCCGGTAGGAGATGAAATTGGGGCGGGAGAGGAAGTTGGTCAGGCAGTGAGACAGCATATAGGCAACGGGAGGAGGAACATCCTCTTTCAGATGGTTCGTCTGTCCGGACAGCTGCCCGCGCAGAAGATCCGGGGCGTGCTTTTTGAACCAGCGAACCAGTGTGGGATCGAAGCTCTGCACGCAGACGGGTCCCGGATAGCTGCGGATCAGTTCCAGCGTTTTTTCGCACAGGCGCGCTCCCTGACGGTCGTGTCGACGCTTGAGTTCCAGCACCACAGGCAGACCGCCCATCGTATCGAACGCTTCGGACAGGAGCGGGATCCGCTCCTCCGTGCCGGCAAGCCGATAGCGGGAAAGCTCCTCCAGCGTCAGGTCTTCCACTTTCCGGTCTTCACCGCAGAGTCGCAGCAGTGAGTCATCATGGAAGACAACGATCTGTTCGTCCGCCGTCATGTGAACATCGAGTTCGACGCCGTAGCCTTTTTCGGCGGCGGCAGCAAAAGCGGCAAGGGAATTCTCCGGAATTGACTGGTCCTCTGTATACAGCCCGCGATGAGCGAAGTTTCTGCCGCGGAAAGGCTCCTTGAGGTCCGGAGATGCCTTTTTCGGAGCAACACAGAAAAGACCGCCGGCGGCGGCGGCCGCGGGAACGAGAAGTAATTTCAGAGCGGCGACCATAAAAAAGCCCCCTTTCAACGAGGCCGTATTATACACCAGAGAGACTTTTCCGTCAAATCCGGGGGAGAACGGGAGAGAAACGCCATCCGGTTGAAATCGGCAGCTGTTTTCTGTACAATGGCAGAGTAGACGGAAACGACGGGAGGAGATCGTTTTGAAGCTGAATACCCGACGCACGTTATGGGTCGGCCTTGCGTTCATGTCCATCTGCGCTTTCTGGCAGGTGTACGACAGTATCGTGCCGCTGATCCTGAAAAACACTTTTGATCTAAGTGACGATATCGCCGGCGTGATCATGGCCATGGACAATGTCCTGGCGCTGATCCTGCTGCCGGTATTCGGTGCTCTGTCGGACAGAACAAATACAAGAATCGGACGGAGAATGCCATACATCCTGATCGGGACCGTCTGCGCGTGCGTTTTCGCGATCATAGCACCGGTGGCGGACAGGATGAGATCCCTGGCGCTGTTCTCCGTTGCCATCGGAGGAAGTCTGCTCTCCATGGCGGTCTATCGCAGCCCCGCCGTCGCTCTGATGCCGGACGTTACGCCGAAGCCCCTGAGAAGCAAGGCCAACGCCGTTATCAACCTGACCGGAACGGTGGGCGGAATTCTGATGCTGGCAGCTATCGCACTGCTGGTCCCGAAGGGAGAACACCCGGACTACACGGTCCTGTATGTTTTCCTGGTAGTTTTCATGCTGGTTTGCATTGCTCTGCTGTATCTGAAGGTGAAAGAACCTAAACTCGTGGCGCTGGCGGAGGAGGAATCCCGCTCGCTCGGGGTGACGGACGAGCCTGAGGGCACAGAGAAGACCGGCGGCAAGATGGACAGAAAAGTGCGAAAGAGCTTTCTGTTCATGCTGGCCAGCATCTTCCTGTGGTTCATGGGGTATAACGCCATTACGACGGCCTTTTCCAAATATGCCCATGTTTACTGGGGCCTTGAGGGTGGAGCCTTTGCCTACACCCTGATCATCGCCCAGGCGGCAGCCGTGATTGCCTATATCCCCGTCGGACTTCTGGCGACCCGGTTCGGAAGGAAGAAGACCATTCTCTGCGGCGTGGCGTTGCTGGCCATTGCTTTCGGAAGCTGCGTTTTCTTCAAGACTTTCGGAGGCATCATCTTCTTTTTCTTCATCCTTGCCGGCTTCGGCTGGGCGGCGATCAACGTGAACAGCTTCCCCATGGTGGTGGAGATGAGCCGGGGCGCCGATGTCGGAAAGTACACGGGATACTATTACACGGCGAGTCAGGCGGCCCAGATCATCACACCCATCCTCAGCGGCGTGGTGCTGGAATATGGTTATCTGCTGGTGGATCGCGCGAATCCGGATGCGGGATATGTGTTCCTGTTCCCCTACGGCGCTCTGTTTGTGGTGCTGAGTTTCATCACTATGCTCTTCGTCCGTTACGGGGACAGCAAGACCGGCGTGAAAACAGGACTGGAGGCCTTTGACGTAGAAGATTGAGAGGGAGCGGAGGAAAGGAGAAGGGGACATGAAAGCTATCGCGGTCAACGGAAGCCCAAGGAAGGGATGGAACACCCATCTGGCGCTGGAAAAGGCGCTGGAAGGTGCGGCGGCTGCAGGATGTGAAACGGCCATGTATCACCTGATCGATATGGATTACAAAGGGTGCATCGGCTGCTGCGCATGCAAGAGGATCGGCAACCCCAGATTCGGGATGTGCAACATGAAAGACGAACTGACACCTTTGCTTGAGGATATCGCCGGGGCAGATGTACTGATCGTGGGATCTCCTCTGTATCTGGGAGACGTTACGGGCATGACCCGGAGTTTTCTGGAGCGGCTCGCCTTCCAGTATCTCTCCTACGACAATACGCCGAGTTATTTTCAGGGGAAGGTGAACTGCGGTGTCATCTACACTATGAACTGTCCGGAGCAGTTTGCCGACTGCCAGCAGTATGCCTATGAAAACAACTGCAGCCTGATGAGGCAGCTGAACGGCCGGACGGAATGGATGATGATCAACGAGACCTGGCAGTGGAACGACTATTCCCTGTACGCGGCATCGCGGTTTGACGTGCCGGCGAGGAAAAAACGCCGCGAGGAGATCTGGCCATCCGATCTGCAGAGATGCTTCGATTTCGGAAAGAGTCTGGCAACGGACTGATTCCGGAGGATGAGCGGAACATGGCACAAAAACAGAGAAAGAAAATCCCACAAGGATGCGCGCCGAGGACTTGTTTTGCAAACCACGGACGGATATAATACATATGTTACGTTATCATTTTCGGTTCCGACGGGAAGGGATCGGATAATCAGGAAACTGCCGTACCGCGAGCCCCGCGGCGGTGAATAATGGAGGATACAGAATGAAAAAACTGACGGTGAAGAAGGATAATCCCTGCATGGCATGCCTGTCCTGCGTCATGGCCTGCTCCAACGCGTATTACAAGGTAGGGGATCCGGGAAAATCCTGCATTCAGATCATCGAGCGCAACGGCGCTCCCAAACCCATGGTATGCGTACAGTGCGGGAAGTGTGCCTCCGTCTGCGAAGCCGGAGCCATCACGCAGAACCCCAAGGGAGTATACATGGTCAACAGAAAGCTCTGCACTGGCTGCGGAAAATGCGCGGAGGCCTGCCCCTTCGGTTTGATGGTCAAGGCTCCGGACGTTCCCTATTCCTCCAAATGCACTGCTTGCGGCATCTGTGTCAAAGCCTGCCCGATGGACATCCTGGAGATCGTGGAGAAATAAAACGGACTTTTGAGAACGGAAGATCCCGACGTGTCAGCGTCGGGATCTTTTCTGTTGGAATCAGCATGCCCGAAGATGCGGAGAAGTTGGCAACAGACAAGAATTATGATATACTGAAATATAGGCTTTTGACGGGAAGGATCCCGTCCGAAACAGATTTGAAGAGCACTACGGATGCTGAAGAAAGGCGGAACAGGCAGACATGGCTGAACAGACTCCCATGATGAGACAATATGCGGAAATGAAAGCAAAGAATCCGGACTGCCTGCTGTTCTTCCGGCTCGGAGACTTTTATGAGATGTTCAACGAGGACGCGAAGATCGCGTCCCGGGAACTGGATCTCGTCCTTACGACCCGTGACCGTGCGAAGGAGAACCCGGAGGAGCGCACGCCTATGTGCGGCGTGCCCTATCACGCGTATGAGTCCTATGTTGCACGGCTGATTGCCAAAGGATATAAAGTGGCCATCTGCGAGCAGATGGAGGACCCGGCGCTGGCCAAGGGACTGGTGGACAGGGACATCATCCGCATCATCACGCCCGGTACGCTGATGGAGAGCAGCATGCTGGACGAGGGAAAGAGCAACTATCTGGCGTCCGTCAGCACGGAGGGCGGGAATGCCGCCGTATGCTTTGCGGAGATGAGCACGGGAGAGATGTCAGTTTCCCTGTTTTCTGAAGGTGAGCGCGACCACATGATCAATGAGATCGGTGCTTTCGGACCCGCGGAGGCGATTCTTGACGCCGCAGCAGCGGAGGACAGAGCTCTGATGGATTTCCTGACCGAAAGGATCGACTGCATGGCGCAGAAGATGCCGGCACTGTTCGAGAACGAGATCTGCCGGGAGACGGTCTGCCGGCATTTCGGCGTGAAAGCTCCGGAGGAGCTCAACGCGCAGGTGACTGCGGCTGCGGTGCGTGCGGCGGGAGCCCTGCTCCGCTATCTGGAGGATACACAGAAGACGGACCTGAGCCATATCAGCAGCCTGAAGTTCAATTCCGGGTCCGACTGCATGGAACTGGACACACAGACCGTTCGCAGTCTGGAACTGGTGGCATCCAATCGTACACAGGAGAAAAAGGGCAGCCTGCTCTGGGTGCTGGACCGCACCCGGACGGCAATGGGACGGCGGATGATACGAAGCTGGGTGCTTCGGCCGCTGCTCAATCCCGCAGCCATCTCCCGCCGGCAGACAGCGGTGAAGGAACTGTACGACGATGCCGTGTGCCGCGGAGAGCTCTCTGAGACGCTGCGCCATATCGGAGACATGGAACGTCTCATCGGAAAGATCGTTTACGGGACGGCCAACGGCAAGGATCTGCGGGCGCTGTGCGCCTCCCTGGATCGCCTGCCGGATATCCGCCGGCTGCTGACGGGAAAGAACGGCGCCATGCTGCGGGATCTTGCCGATCTGGACCTGCTGGAGGATGTGCACGACCTCATTGACCGTGCTATCTGCGATGAGCCCCCGTTTTCCGTACGGGAAGCGGGCTTCATCCGGGACGGGTACGATGGAGAAGTGGACCGGCTCCGGGGACTGCTGAACAACAGCAATGACGCGCTGACTGCCATCGAGACGAGAGAGCGGGAGCGGACGGGAAAGAAACTGAAAGTCGGATATAACCGGGTGTTCGGATATTATATCGAGATCCCGCGGAGCATGTCGGAGGACGTACCTGCGGATTACGTGCGGAAGCAGACGCTGACGAACTGCGAGAGGTTCATCACCGGAGAACTGAAAAATCTGGAGACCGAGCTTCTGAACGCCCGGGATACGCTGGCAGAACTGGAATACCGGCTGTTTACCGAGATACGGGAGGCGCTGAGCGCCCAGGTGACCCGGATCCAGGACACTGCAGCCAGGGTAGCCGCCGTGGACGTGCTGACATCGTTTGCGGAGACGGCGGTCAGGAACAATTACTGCCAGCCGGAGACAGATCTGTCCGGGATCCTGGATATCCGGGACGGGCGGCATCCGGTGGTTGAGTTGATGCAGAAAGAAACCCTGTTCGTGCCCAATGATACGTATCTGAACCGGGCGGGAGACCGGACAGCCATCATCACCGGACCCAATATGGCTGGCAAATCCACTTATATGAGACAGACGGCGCTGATCACGCTGATGGCGCAGATGGGCTCCTTCGTTCCCGCGCGGTCCGCCCGCATTGGAATCGTGGACCGGGTGTTTACCCGGATCGGAGCGTCCGACGATCTGTCCGCCGGGAAATCCACGTTCATGGTGGAGATGACGGAGGTGGCGGACATCCTTGCCCACGCCACGGCCAACAGTCTGATCATTCTGGACGAGATCGGACGCGGTACCTCCACATACGACGGCATGGCCATCGCAAAGGCAGTGCTGGAGCACTGTGCGGGGAAGAAGACGCTGGGAGCCCGCACGATGTTCGCCACGCACTACCATGAGCTGATTGAAATGGAAACGGAAGGTTCCGGGATCCGCAATTACAGCATCACCGCGAAGAAACGGGGCAAGGACGTGATCTTCCTCCGCAAGATTGTTCCCGGCGGAGCGGATGACAGTTACGGCATCGAGGTGGCAGGACTGGCCGGTGTGCCCGACAGTGTGGTCAGCCGCGCCAAACAGGTGCTGAAGGAACTGGCAGACGGGCAGCCGTCTCCCTTCCCCGGCTATACGCCGCACCGGCAGGAGGACGATCAGCTGACGCTTGCCGGATTGGGCGGCGCCGAGGTGATCGAGATGATCAGGAACACGGAACTGAACACGCTCACGCCCATCGAGGCGCTGAACCTGCTGTATACCTGGAAGAAAAAGGTACAGGAAGAAAGCTGACGGAAGCGGCCCTTCTTTACAGAGGGGAACGGGTACTATATAATGCAGACGGCAAACGGCCGGCGGATGACCGGCGGCCGCGGGGAGGAAACACGCAATATGATGATCGAATTTGACGAATATAAGGCAAAGATCAACGGGCTGAAACAACAGCTGGACGATCTCGGTGAGGCGCTGAAACTGGAAGCCGCGCACCGGGAGATCGACGAACTGGAGGAGCGCTCCGGTCAGGAGGGCTTCTGGAATGATCCGGCGCAGTCACAGAAGGTGCTGCAGAGGATCAAGCAGCTGAAGACGAAATGTGAAAAGTATGACAAGCTGGTCGCTTCCCGGGACGACATGCTCACCCTGTGCGAGATGGCGATGGAGGAGGATGACGAGAGCCTGCTGCCCGAACTTCAGGAGGAATATGCCGCATTCGAAAGCGGACTGGAGGAGATGCGGCTGTCCACGCTGCTGACCGGGGAATACGATGCGAATAACGCCATCCTCACATTCCACGCCGGAGCCGGAGGGACCGAGGCGCAGGACTGGACACAGATGCTGTACCGCATGTACAACATGTGGGCGGACCGGCACGGCTACAAGGTCACGCTGATGGACTGGCAGGACGGAGAGGAAGCGGGCGTCAAATCCGCCACCATCAAGGTGGAAGGGGAAAACGCCTATGGTTTCCTGAAAAGCGAGCACGGAGTGCACCGGCTGGTGCGCATCTCGCCCTTTGACAGTTCCGGCCGCCGCCACACGAGCTTCTCCGCAGTGGAAGTGATGCCGGAGATCGAGGATGCCGGAGAGGTGGAACTCCGTGACGAGGATATCAAGATGGACGTTTTCCGTTCTTCGGGCGCAGGCGGCCAGAAGGTCAACAAGACGTCCTCTGCCGTGCGGCTGACACACATCCCCACGGGCATCGTCGTTTCGAGCCAGGTGGAACGCAGTCATTTCCAGAATCTGGAAAACTGCAAGCAGATGCTGCGGGCAAGACTGGCGGAGATCAAAGAAAGGGAGCACCTGGAGAGGATCGAAGACATCAAGGGCGTACAGATGAAGATCGAATGGGGCAGCCAGATCCGCTCCTATGTATTCATGCCCTATACCCTTGCCAAGGATACCAGAACGGGATACGAAAACGGAAACATCCAGAACGTGATGGACGGAGACATCGACGGGTTCATCAATGCGTATCTGAGCATGAAAGCCGGGGAGCAGGCGTAACAGTCTGCCCGCTGCCGCCGACAGGCCGGAGAGGACCGGCGGTCGGCGGCGTTCGTTTTCTCCGAAGACGGAAGAAAGGAGGGCTTCCCATGGGGGAAACAGACAGAGACAGGATACTGGCAAGGACCCTGGCGGAAGAATGTGCCGAGCAGGGCGGCCGGGTATACTACGTCGGCGGATGCGTCCGGGATGAACTGCTCGGGATCGAGAGCAAGGATATCGATGTGGAAGTCCACGGGATAACCCCGGAGCAGCTGGAGTCCATTCTGGAGAAACTGGGATCCTTCCTTACTGTCGGACGAAGCTTCGGCATCTATGGCATCCGCGGCTACGGACTGGATATTGCCATGCCCAGAAAGGAGACAGCGACCGGGCGCGGACACCGGGATTTCACTGTGGATGTGGATCCCTTCATTGGCCCGGAAAAAGCTGCTTCCCGGAGGGATTTTACGGTAAACGCCATGATGAAGGACGTGCTGACGGGAGAGCTGACGGATCCGTTTGGAGGGCGGAAGGATCTCAAGGAGCGCATTCTGCGCTGCGTTTCCGGGGATACGTTTCCGGAGGATCCCCTGCGGGTCCTGCGGGCGGCACAGCTGGCGGCGCGTTTCGGAATGACCGTGGAGCAGAAGACGGAGGAACTCTGCCGCAGGATCCCTCTGGACGCGCTCTCCCCGGAGCGGGTTATGGAGGAGCTCAGAAAAGCACTGCTGAAGGCGCCAAAACCGTCGGTGTTCTTCCGTGTGCTGCGGAGGATGGATGCACTGGACGTCTGGTTTCCTGAGGTGCGGGAGCTGATCGGCGTTCCCCAGCGGACGGACAGACACCGGGAGGGGGACGTATGGGAGCATACGCTCAGGGTCCTGGATGAAGCGGCGGCTTTCCGCGGACAGACAGAAAACGATCTGGCGTTGATGCTGGCGGCCGTTACCCACGATATGGGGAAGGCTGTATGTACACAGGCAGAGAACGGCGTCATTCACGCATACGGCCATGAGACGGCGGGACTGGTGCCGGCGGAGGCCTTTCTGAGGAGGCTGACATCGGAGAAGCAGCTGATCCGGCTGGTGCTGAATCTGACGGAACTGCACATGAAGCCCAACGCGGAGGCGGAGGAGAAAGTGCCGGTAAAGACCACCAACCGGCTGTTCGACCGATGTCTCGCTCCGGAAGCGTTGCTGGCGCTGGCTTCCGCTGACGACAGGGGAAGGATCACGGAAGGACCCGTGACAGATCACGGGTTATTTCTGCGGGAGAGGCTGGGAATCTACCGGGAGATTATGAGCCGCCCGTATGTAAAAGGAGAGGATCTTGTACGTGCGGGACTGACGCCGGGACCGGGATTTACGGAAGCTCTCGCCTATGCTCACTGCCTTCGCCTTGCGGGGATCGGACGGGAAGAAGCTCTGCGGCAGACGCTGGGCTACGCCAGCGCGGGGAAAAAGAAGAAGAAGAAGTAAAAAGTCCGCGCCGCATTTGAACAATGCGGCGCGGGATGTTCTGTTTACATGCAAACCTTTTTACAGCAGAGCGAGGACCTGTTCCTTCGGGATATACCCGACGGAAACGTTGGTCACCTTCCCCTGCTTCATCACCACCAGCATGGGAATACTGCTGGCCTGGAAAGCGGCGGCGAGTTCCGGTTCCTCATCCACATTGATCTTGGCGATCTTCAGCTCGCCTTCTTTCTCCGCGGCGATCTCCGACAGGATGGGGGAGAGCATGCGGCAGGGGCCGCACCATTCGGCCCACAGATCCACCAGAACGGGGATGTCGGACCGCAGCAGTTCCTGCTCGTAATTCTGTTTTGTTACCTTGACTTCAGCCATGGGATCATTCCTCCTCGTAAGATTTATAATACAGCATGCAGTGGCAGAAGCCTTCGTAGTCCGGATCAGCAATCTGATCCCGGAACTCTCTGCACATGCATTTGTTTTCCTCAGTACGTTCCAGACGGCAGGGACAGTACCCGCCCTTCTGTTTCAGTCCGTCCTTCACGGCCTTTACGATCTCGGGATCCGGATTCAGGGAGATCTTCGGTTTCCGCAGGGAGCGGGCGGCCCGGACCATGGCCGACAGGTTTTCCTCAGGCGTATCCGGCGGAAGATCGCAGCCCGGAGCAAGGATAAAACCGGTGGGAGCGGACAGGCACAGTTCCCGCGCCTTTTCATACAGCGCATCCGGAGACATGGTAAGCATGCACTGGACGGTATTCAGGTTGCCGAAGATGGCGAAATCCCCCCTGGCCTGCTCGAATGCGAAAGCGAGAGGCACGTCGTCCATGCTGTAGATGTTGATGCCGCTGCCGACCAGCGGGGCGACCCGCGGCGAACTGCTGCCGCAGATATGCAGCATGACGGGAATATCCTTGCTGCGGAATTCCCCTGCGATCCTTCGGATACGTGGCAGGGAGAAGCGCTCGAAGAACTCCTCGCTGATGAGATTTACAGCGGAAACGGGATCGGCAATGGAGATGCCTGTGGCGCCGTTATCCAGCTGGAAACGGAGAGCGGCAATGGTGATATCCGTGCACAGATCCAGAACCCTTTCCATTCCCTCGGGGTCTTCAGTCAGGAAGGTCATGAGGGTTTCCATCCCCATGAGTCCGGCTGCGGAAGTCAGCGGTCCGGCGGAAAATGCCAGGATGGGTTTTCTGCCGGCCAGCCTGGTGTTCATTTCCTGCAGGAGACCGGCCAGTCTTCTGCACAGAGGATGCTCCGCTGCCCGGCGGAAAACGTCTTCCACTGAAAGACCGGAGGCATCGGCAGGACCGGCCAGAGGAGGCGTGTGTCCCGTCATGGCGGAGAGAGTTTCGCGTACGGCTCCTGAGGCCAGCGGTCCCACATAGGTCATATCGGAGCCTATGCGGTCGTACTGGTCCAGGATGAAGGCGGCAGCCTCTTCTTCGGACATGGCGTACAGATCCTGTTCCGTCATGCCGTTTCGTTTCAGGAACCAGTTGTAGCCGTCGAGGACGGCGACGGGGGGACGTGGTACGGGTTCGTACCGGATCGCTTTGCGTATCAGGTCAAAAGACGTCATGTGGATCACTCCTTCCGGCTGTCCTAGAATGGCGGCCCTTGCCATCGGACGGCATCTTTTCTATAATGGACGCATGGGAACCGCAAGAGAAGACGTGCGTCAGGTTTCGTAACCCGGTGCGTCCTCCTTCGCGATGATCAGGGAGAAATATCCGGACCGGTCCGGGATATCCTCAAGGCTGAGATAGCGTTTTTCATCCGGCATGCCGCAGTTTTCCACCATCATCACCCGGCGGCCGGTTTCCTGCAGTTTCTGTTTGACCTGTTCCATCTTCGTGCCGGATTTCATCAGCACGTAGTTTCCGGGCATATCCAGAGCGGCGTCCAGTTTGTGAACGGCGGGGATGATATGCAGCGGCTGCGTCCACTCCGTCAGAGGCTGTCCGAGCGCGGCTGCCGCGGCGCAGAAGGAGGGGACGCCGCTGACCAGACGAATCTGGTATCCGTCTGCCTCCACTATGTGCTGCACGTAGGAGAAAGTGGAATAGACGGTTACGTCGCCGAGGGTGAGAAACACCACGTTTTTCCCGGTATCCAGGACCTTTTCCAGTGTTTTTGCAGCAGCACGATGGTATTCTTCCTGCTTCCTGCGGTCCATGACCATGGGGAAATCGAGGGAGAGAAGCGTCTTGTGTGCCAGTTCCGGAACCGTCTGGACCGCAATCGAATAGGCGGTGGTCTCCTTTGCCACGGGGCCGGGGAGGGCGACGACGTCATTTTCACGGATCGTCCGGATCGCCTTTACCGTCATCATTTCCGGATCGCCGGGACCTACGCCTACGCCGATCAGTATTCCTGCCATGTTCAGTACCTCCAGAAAGAGTATTCGCCGGAACTATATTACTATTTCCGCAGGCCCGAGTCAATGAGCGCATCCCGTGCGGAAGTCCGGGATCAGATGGAAAGAGGTGAGGCGCCGTGCGTACGGTAGCATTCGATGTGGAAACGCCAAATATGAGGAACGATACGATCTGTTCCATAGGCATCTGTGTGTTTGAAGATGGCCGGCTGAAAGAATCCGGTCACTATCTGGTGGACCCGGAGACGGATTTTGACGCCCTGAACATAAGCATTCACGGAATCCGGCCAGAGGACGTGGCGCAGGCGCCGGCGTTTCCGGAACTGTGGCCGCTGATCGGGCCGGTGCTGCACAGCGGCATCGCTGTAGCGCACAATGCGGCGTTCGATCTGGGGGTGCTGAGGAGGCTGTTTCTCCGGTACGACATGGAGGAAGAGCCCATGACTTACGTCTGCACCTGCCGGATGACGAGAAAACTGATTCCGTCTCTGCCGGACCATCGGCTGCCGACGCTCTGCCGGGCGTACGGCATACCGCTGGATCACCACGACGCGGGAAGCGACAGCCGGGCGTGCGGGGAGATCCTCCAGCGTCTGCTGGAGCGCGGGGCACCGCTGGAGCCTTTCCTCCGGGAATACCGGTTCGGTCCGGAGGGCGGCACGGTGAAGCGAAGGAGGTGCTGACTTGGGCAGCGTATATTTCATCCGACACGGACAGACCGTGTGGAATGTGCAGCACAGGATAGCAGGCGTAACGGATGTCGAGCTCACGGAGGAGGGATATCGTCAGGCGCGGGCGGCTGCGGAAGAATTGCGAAACAGCGGGATCCGGATAGACGAGATATGGAGCAGTCCGCTGAGACGGGCTTCCGAAACCGCGAGGATCCTTTCGGAAGCGACGGGGATCCCCTGGAGGAGCGAGCCGCGGCTGAAGGAGCAGAACTTCGGCAGATGGGAAGGGAAGGCGACTGTGGACGAGGGATTCATTCTGGAGAAACAGCAGTTCACGCGCCGCTGCGGCGGAGGCGAATCCATGCTTCAGGTGGCGCAGCGGGTGTATGATGTGCTGGACGAACTGAAGTGGGAACCGGACAGAACGAGGATCCTTGTGGCTCACAACGGGATCGCCAGAGTGGTGCGGTCCTATTTTGAGGAGATGACCAATGAAGAGTTTGCCCGCTGGACTGTACCGAACTGCAGGTTGATGCGGTTTGATTATCCGTGACGCCTGGAAGCGAAAGAAGAACAAAGGCCGAAGCGCTCCCCGCGGGGAGGCTTCGGCCTTTTCTGTTTTCGGCTGCAGGAGATCAGTCCGTCAGGAAATGGCGGTATACGGATTTTCCAAGGGAAAAAACCGGGGCGCTGAAGCTGCCCTCGGGCACGGATTCGCAGGCTTTCGTATAGATCTCCATCCGGCTGTCGATCCGGTCGATCATGCTCAGAAGCTCGCTCTCCGCACAGCGGGGAGGAACGCAGGCTCCAAATTCCGGATCCCCGTGATGGGACAGGATCATATGCTGAAGCAGGACGGATTTCTCCTCGGGTATTTCCAGTTCGCGGCATATGTCTGCCGTTTCCTGCGCGCCGAGGTACAGATGGCCCAGCAGATCCCCGGAGACGGTATATCCCGACACCAGTCCCAGCGGGGAGAAGGAGAATTCCTTGTCTTTTGCAAGATCGTGAAGTAGGGTGCCCGCCAGCAGAAGGCTCCTGTCGATGATATGGCTGTACAGATCGGCCAGATAATCCGCGGTCCGCAACATGTAGGCAGTGTGCATCAGCAGTCCGTGCAGATATTCATGATGAACGCTCTTGGCTGCCGGGATGGTGCGGAAAGTCTCCATGTGCCGTTCGAGCATCGCCTGAGCCGCACGGCGGTAGTCGGGATCCGAGATAGAACCTGTCAGCTCTCTGACGTCCGCCAGCGCCCGTTCCGTATCGATTGGCGCACAGGGGAGCAGGTCCTCCGTCCGGTAGCGGCCTGCGTCCCGCTCGTCGGCGGCACGAAGCTGACGGATCGTGACCTGAGGCTGGGCATTGAATTCTGTGACAGAACCCTGTACCTTGACGACACGGGCGTTGTCCTCCTCGGAGAGAGGTCCGCTGTAATCCCACATCTTGGCCGGCAGGCTGCCGGAGGCATCGGAAAGCGAGGCCGTAAGGAAGGGCCGTCCGTTGCGGTCGCTGCGCACATGGATGTCGGATATCACGTAATAGTCTGTAAAACTGTCGCCGATCTGCAGATCGGCCATACGGGTGCTCATAACGGGAGACCTCCTGACAATTGTGTATCTCTACTATAGACCAGCCGCTACGATCCCGCAAGAGGAAAGGCCAGCCGGAGCCGCCGCCGCGGCCCCGGCCGGAATCAGCCGCGCTCGTTCTTTTTCAGAAGATCGCTCAGACGCTTTCCATAGAAGAAATCGTGCGTAAGACGATCATATTCCTCCCACAGGGGAAGGGTCTCGCAGTCGGCAGCTCTCGGGCACGGAGCGGCACCGTCAGCCAGGCAGGCGACGGAAGACAGAGAGCCTTCCATCAGTTCGATGATCTCGCCTATGGGATATTCCTCAGGGTTGCGGCAGAGTTTATAGCCCCCGCCTTTTCCGCTGGCCCCGACGAGAAGCCCGCCGCCGACCATGTCCTTTACGATGATCTCCAGGTACTTCTTGGATATTCCCTGCCGGGAGGCGATGTCTTTCAGGGGGATGTATGCCCCGTTGTCGTTTTCCGCCAGGTCTATCAGCACCCGGATCGCATACCGTCCTTTTGTTGAGATCATGAAAACCCCTCCTTCGGATTCTGTTCCCTATTATACAGTGGGTAAATAGGTAAAGCAAGAGGCCAACGGCTTAAAACCTATTGACACGGTAGGCGAATAGGAATATAATCATTCCAGATAAAACGGAAGGAGCGCACAACGTGATTTACGCAGATAACGCCGCCACAACAAAAATGAGCCGGAACGCCGTAGAGACCATGCTCTCAGTGCTCGGGGAATCCTGGGGAAACCCTTCGAGCCTGTATGAGCACGGCCAGCGGGCAAAGGATGTACTGGAGGCCGCCCGGAAGGATGTCGCCGCTGTGATAGGGGCGGATCCGAGAGAGATCCTGTTCACCTCCGGAGGAAGCGAAGCGGACAACCAGGCGATCCGCTCCGCCGCCGTGCTGGGGGCAAAGACGGGAAAGAAGCATATCATTTCCACGGCATTTGAGCACCATGCCGTTCTTCATACGCTGGAGAAGCTGAAGCAGGAGGGGTATGAGATCACCCTGCTGGACGTACACGAAAACGGGATCGTCCTGCCTGAGGAGGTGGAGGCCGCCATACGGGAGGACACCTGCCTTGTGTCGGTCATGTACGCCAACAATGAAATTGGGACGATCCAGCCCGTCCGGGAGATCGGTGCGATCTGCCGGGCAAGGAACGTGCTGTTCCACACGGATGCTGTTCAGGCGGTGGGACACATCCCGGTGAACGTCGGAGAAGACAATGTCGATCTGCTTTCCGCCTCCGCCCATAAATTCCACGGGCCGAAAGGAGTAGGGTTCCTGTATGCCAGGAAGGGCGTCAGGCTCACCAATCTCATCGAAGGCGGCGCACAGGAGCGCGGAAAGCGCGCCGGAACGGAGAACGTTCCTGGAATAGCCGCCATGGCAGCCGCCCTGAAGGAGGCGGATGCGGCGAGGGAGGTCAACGCCGCCCGGCTCACGGCGGTCAGAGACCGGCTGATAGCGGAACTGAAGCAGATCCCCCACTCGGCACTCAACGGTGACGAGAAACGCCGGCTGCCCGGGAACGTAAACTTCTGCTTCGAGGGAATCGAGGGAGAATCTCTGCTGCTTCTACTGGATGACAAGGGCATCGCGGCATCATCCGGCAGCGCCTGCACATCCGGCTCCCTGGATCCGAGTCACGTCCTTCTGGCAATCGGACGGGTACACGACGTAGCCCACGGATCGCTGCGCCTGAGCATCGGAGAGGACATCACGGACGAACAGGCAGATACTATCGTGCGTTCCGTTAAGGAGGTCGTGGAATACCTCCGCGGCATCTCTCCCATCTGGAGAGACCTGACAACCGGAAAAAAGAATTTTATCCTGTAAGGAGGCAGAGAAAATGGCTTTATACAGCGAAAAGGTAATGGATCATTTCCGCAATCCGCGGAACGTCGGCATCATTGAGGACGCCAACGGCATCGGAGAGGTCGGCAACGCGAAATGCGGAGATATCATGAAAATGTATCTGAAGATCGAGGATGATATCATCCGGGACGTGAAATTCGAGACCTTCGGCTGTGGAAGCGCCATTGCTTCCAGTTCCATGGCGACGGAGCTCATCAAGGGAAAACCCGTGTCGGAGGCCATGAAGCTGACCAATCAGGCGGTAGCCGAGGCACTGGACGGCCTGCCGGCCTATAAGATGCACTGCAGCGTACTGGCGGAGGAAGCGATCCGGTCTGCGCTCGAGGATTACAGGAAAAGGACCGGAAAAGAAGAATAACGGAAAAAAAGAAAACGGAAAAATATTTTTAAAACCTATTGACATAGTAGGCAGATAGTGATACAGTAGCCACAAATCACAGAGAAGGAGGCGCAGAAGATGATCAGGACCGCAGCCGACAGGCAGAACAGCTTCACTTGTTGTCGAATGTTCAACTCCCGGGCATATAGCATGGCCGGGGCGTCGAGCTGTTCTGCCGCGCGCCTCCGTAAGATACGATGTCGCCACTGAAGACCGTATGTCATTTGCCCGGGAGCTTTCGTTGCGGCCCCCGGGCCTTGTTGTTGTAGGACCGGCCGGTCCGGCCGGGAAACACACGGAGACAGATTTCCCAAACAAGATTAATGACAAAGGATAAAGGAGAACAGGAGAATGAGCGAGTACAGATTTGAGACACTGCAGCTGCATGTAGGACAGGAACAGGCCGATCCGGCTACGGATGCCCGCGCGGTTCCCATTTACCAGACCACTTCCTATGTTTTTCATAACAGCCAGCACACGGCGGACCGCTTCGGCCTGGCCGACGCCGGCAACATCTACGGACGACTGACCAACTCCACGCAGGATGTACTGGAGAAAAGGCTGGCAGCGCTCGAGGGCGGCAGTGCGGCTCTGGCGCTGGCTTCCGGTGCGGCGGCCATCACCTATACGATCGAAGCCCTGGCCGCGGGCGGCGGACATATCGTTGCTCAGAAGACTATTTACGGCGGAAGCTACAATCTGCTGGCTCACACGCTTCCCCAGTACGGCATCGAGACCACATTCGTCGACGCCCACGACCTGAAGGAAGTGGAGAATGCGATCAAGGAGAATACGCGGGCCATTTATCTGGAAACGCTGGGCAATCCCAACAGCGACATCCCTGACATCGATGCCATCGCAGAGATCGCCCACACGCACGGGCTGCCTGTCGTGGTCGACAATACGTTCGGCACACCATATTTGATCCGGCCCATCGAACACGGCGCGGATGTGGTAGTCCATTCGGCCACGAAATTCATCGGCGGACACGGAACGACCCTGGGCGGCGTCATCGTGGAATCCGGGAAGTTCGACTGGAGCGCCAGCGGAAAGTATCCGAACATTGCCGCTCCGAATCCGAGCTATCACGGCGTATCGTTCTATGACGCCGTTGGTCCAGCCGCATTCGTGACATTCATCCGGGCGATCCTGCTCCGGGACACCGGGGCCTGCATCTCCCCGTTCAACGCATTCCTGCTGCTGCAGGGAGTGGAAACGCTCTCCCTCCGGCTGGAACGGCACGCGGAAAACACGAAGAAAGTTGTGGAGTATCTGGCAAAGCATCCGCTGGTTGAGAAGATCAATCATCCCTCTCTGCCGGACCATCCGGATCATGCGCTGTATGAGAAGTATTTTCCCAACGGCGGAGCGTCCATTTTCACTTTCGACATCAAAGGCGGCCAGGCGGAGGCCTGGAAGTTCATCGACGGTTTGAAGATCTTCTCCCTGCTGGCCAATGTGGCGGACGTGAAGAGCCTGGTGATCCATCCGGCGTCCACGACCCACTCCCAGCTCACGGAGGAGGAACTGCTGGATCAGGGGATCCGGCCGAACACGATCCGTCTCTCCATCGGGACGGAGCACATCGACGATATCATCGCGGACCTGGAGAACGGCTTCGCCGCCGCGCAGGCCAACTGAAGAAAGGAAGGAACAGACATGTCCAATATCTATAAAGGAACGCTGGAACTCATCGGCAATACTCCCCTTGTGGAGATCACGAACATTGAAAAGGAGCTGGGCCTCGAGGCAACGGTGCTTGTCAAACTGGAGTATTTCAATCCGGCGGGAAGCGTCAAGGACCGCATCGCGAAGGCGATGATCGAGGATGCAGAAGCCAAGGGACAGCTGAAGGAAGGCTCCGTCATCATCGAGCCCACGTCCGGCAATACCGGGATAGGGCTGGCCTCCATCGCCGCGGCCAAGGGATACCGCATCATCCTGACCATGCCCGAGACCATGAGCGTGGAGCGCAGGAACATCCTCAAAGCCTACGGAGCGGAGCTGGTCCTCACAGAGGGAGCCAAAGGCATGAAAGGCGCTATCGCCAAGGCGGAGGAACTGGCAGCGGAGATCCCCGGCGGATTCATCCCCGGGCAGTTCGTGAACCCTGCCAATCCGGCGATCCACAAGGCGACCACCGGTCCTGAGATCTGGAAGGATACGGACGGAAAGGTGGACATCTTCATCGCGGGAGTCGGCACCGGCGGTACGGTGACCGGCACCGGCGAATACCTCAAAGAACAGAACCCGAATGTAAAGGTCGTCGCGCTGGAACCCGAGGATTCCCCCGTGCTCTCCGAAGGACGTAGCGGCTCCCACAAGATCCAGGGGATCGGCGCGGGCTTCGTACCGGATGTGCTGAACACGGCGGTTTACGACGAGATCTTCAAGGCGTCCAATCAGGACGCCTTCGAGACAGCCAGACTGCTGGCCAGGAAGGAGGGCATCTCGGTCGGCATTTCTTCCGGAGCAGCGCTCTTCGGCGCCATCACACTGGCAAAAAGACCTGAGAACAAGGGGAAGGTCATCGTGGCACTTCTGCCGGACAGCGGTGACCGGTACTATTCCACTCCGCTGTTCACGGAGGGGTAAAGGAATACACAGGGAGCATACAGGCAGCCGGATTCTTCCGGCTGCCTGTTTTTCTTCCGGTTTTGGCAGATGAGAATAGAGAGTCCGGAAGCAATCGCGAGATAAAGCAGGAAGAATTCTGTTATGCAAAAAGCGATTGAACGGAGCACGCAACTATAGTATAATATAATACTACGTTTTGCCGCGGAACAGCCGCCGGGAAAGGGACGGAAAGGGGTGCTGCGTCATGCATGACGTCATCAGGATCAAGGGAGCCCGCACCAACAATCTGAAGAACATAGATATCGAGATTCCGCGGGATAAACTCGTGGTTTTTTCCGGCCTTTCCGGGAGCGGAAAATCCTCCCTGGCGTTTGATACGCTGTACGCCGAGGGGCAGCGGCGCTATGTGGAATCCCTGTCCTCCTACGCGAGGCAGTTCCTGGGGCAGATGGAAAAACCGGATGTGGATCTCATTGAGGGGCTCTCCCCGGCCATCGCCATCGACCAGAAGACCACCAGCCGGAATCCCAGGTCCACCGTTGGGACGGTCACGGAGATCTATGACTATCTGCGTCTTCTGTGGGCAAGGGTCGGGATCCCGCACTGTCCGAAATGCGGAAAGGAGATTCGCCGCCAGACGGTGGATCAGATCGTCGATCAGATCATGGCGATCCCGGAAGGGACCAGGCTGCAGATCCTTGCCCCGGTGGTGCGTTCCAGAAAGGGAGAAAACAAGGCGGTCTTCACGGACGCGAGAAAGAGCGGCTATGTCCGCGTACGGGTCGACGGGAATATGTACGACCTGGGAGAAGAGATCCAGCTGGACAAGAACAAAAAGCACGACATCGAGGTCGTGGTAGACCGCCTTGTGGTACGGCAGGACATGCAGCGCCGTCTGACAGATTCCGTGGAAACGGCATCCGCGCTGTCCGGGGGACTCGTCATAGCGGATCTGGTCTCCGAGGGGAGAGAGATCCTGTTCTCCCAGAACTACGCCTGCGAGGACTGCGGCGTGTCCATCGAGGAACTGACGCCGCGCATGTTCTCCTTCAACGCGCCATACGGCTCCTGCCCCCACTGTACGGGACTGGGCAGCGTGCTTCAGGTCGATCCCGACATCATCATCCCGAACCGCGGCATGAGCATCCTGGAGGGAGCCATCACCGCCAGCGGATGGGGAAGCGTAAAGGATGACAGTATCGCCAGGATGTATTTCGATGCCCTGGCCAAGAAATACAAGTTCAAACTGACGACCCCGATCCGGGATCTTCCGGAGGGAGTGCTGGATGTCATCCTGTACGGGACGAAAGGAGAAAAGCTGTCCCTCACCTATGAGCGGGAGAGAGGGAAAGGAACGCTTTCCCAGCCGTTCGAGGGGATCGTGAACAACCTCCAGCGGAGGTATAAGGAGACCCAGAGCATGTCCATGCGGTGGGAACTGGAGCAGTACATGAGCGAACATCCCTGCCCGGAGTGCCATGGAGACCGGCTTCGTCCGGAGATCCTTGCCGTCACCGTGGGAGGAATGAACATCGCCCGGTTCACCGATCTGTCCGTCACGGAAGCGCTGGCGTTCATCGAAGGGCTGCGCTTCGAGGGGCAGCAGGCGATGATCGCCGGACAGATCCTGAGGGAGATACGCGCCAGGCTCGGATTCCTGAACAGCGTGGGGCTGGGATATCTTACCCTGAGCCGGCAGGCCGGGACCCTGTCGGGAGGGGAGGCGCAGAGGATACGGCTGGCTACGCAGATCGGGTCGGCGCTGATCGGCGTGCTGTATATCCTGGACGAGCCCTCCATCGGCCTGCATCAGAGAGACAATGCGAAGCTCCTGGCCACCCTGAAGGAACTGAGGGACATGGGCAACACCGTTGTGGTGGTGGAACATGACGAGGACACCATCCGAGCGGCGGACCATGTCGTGGATATCGGACCCGGCGCAGGCGTACACGGGGGATCCGTTGTCGCTGCCGGGACCCCGGAACAGATCATGGACTGTCCCGAATCCATTACGGGACAGTATCTGAACGGCACAAAAAAGATCCCGGTCCCGTCCCGGAGGAGAAAAGGGAACGGAAAGCGGCTGGTGATCCGCGACGCGTCGGAAAACAACCTGAAGCACATCGATGTGGAATTCCCGCTGGGGGTCATGACCTGCATCACCGGCGTTTCCGGCAGCGGAAAATCCTCCCTGATCAACGAGATCCTGTATAAATCACTGGCCGGAGAGTTGAACAGAGCGAAGATCCGGCCTGGAAAATGCGGCGGGATCGAAGGGGCCGAGCATCTGGACAAGGTGATCAATATCGACCAGTCCCCGATCGGCAGAAGTCCGCGGTCCAATCCCGCCACCTACACCAACCTGTTCAACGACATCAGGGAGCTCTTCGCCGCCACCCAGGACGCGAAAGCCAGAGGATACGGCCCCGGAAGATTCAGCTTCAACGTGAAGGGCGGCCACTGCGAAGCCTGCGCCGGGGATGGCCTGATCAAGATCGAGATGCATTTCCTTCCGGATATCTATGTGCCCTGCGATGTGTGCAGAGGGCAGCGGTACAACAGGGAGACGCTGGAAGTGCGGTATAAGGGGAAGAACATCTCCCAGGTGCTGGAGATGACCGTGGAGGAAGCCTATGCGTTCTTCGAGAATCTTCCGAAGATCCGGGACCGCCTTCAGACGCTGCTGGATGTAGGACTTGGATATATCAAGCTGGGACAGCCCAGCACCACCCTTTCCGGCGGAGAGGCTCAGCGGGTCAAGCTGGCCACGGAGCTGAGCAAGCGGGCGACCGGGCGAACGCTGTATGTGCTGGACGAACCGACGACGGGCCTGCATACGGCGGACGTTCACCGGCTGCTGGACGTTCTTCAGCGTCTCACGGACGCAGGGAACACAGTGGTCGTGATCGAACACAATCTGGACGTGATCAAGTCCTGCGACCATGTGATCGATCTGGGACCCGAGGGCGGAAACGCCGGAGGGGAGATCGTGTGCGCGGGGACGCCCGAACAGGTCGCCATGCATGAGACGAGCTATACGGGACAGTTCCTCAGGCCGCTGCTTTTCCCGGAGAGCGGGAAATAGGAATGAACGGAAGGAGGGCCTCTATGCCTGAATTCAAAGTAAAAAGCGAATACGAGCCTTCCGGAGATCAGCCGGAGGCTATCGCCGCCATTGCCGAGGGGTTTTCCCTGGGGCTGGAGGAGCAGACCCTGCTCGGGGTCACCGGAAGCGGAAAGACCTACACCATGGCGAAGGTGATCGAAAAGCTGCAGCGGCCGACGCTGGTGCTGGCGCATAACAAGACGCTGGCAGCACAGCTGTGCTCCGAGTTCAAGGAGTTTTTTCCTGACAACGCCGTGGAGTATTTCGTCAGCTACTACGATTACTATCAGCCGGAAGCGTATATCGCACATACGGATACCTATATCGAGAAAGACAGCGCCATCAACGACGAGATTGAACGTCTGCGACACAGCACGACATCGAGCCTGTTCGAACGCCGGGACGTAATCGTCGTATCTTCCGTCAGCTGTATCTACGGCCTGGGAGATCCCATCGACTATGCCAATATGGTAATCTCTCTCCGCGTGGGGCAGATGAGGGACCGCGACGAACTGCTGAAAAAGCTGGTTGAGATCCGCTATGAGAGAAACGACCTCGCTTTTGAAAGAAACAAGTTCCGGGTACGCGGCGATACGGTGGAAATCTACCCTGCCTATGCCCATGGGAAGGCGGTCCGTGTCGAATTCTTCGGAGACGAGATCGACCGCATCAGTGAGATCAATACGGTTACCGGACATGCGGTCAACAGCGTGTCCCATGTTGCCATCTACCCGGCCAGCCACTATGTGACGACAGCGGAAAAGATGGAGCGCGCCATCGGGGAGATCGGACGGGAGATGCAGGAAAGGGTTGCCTGGTTCGAGAGCCAGCAGAAACTGCTGGAGGCCCAGCGCATCCATCAGCGGACCACCTACGATATGGAAATGATGAAGGAACTGGGTTACTGTACGGGGATAGAGAACTACAGCCGGGTCATCTCGGGACGTGCGCCCGGTTCTCCGCCCATGACGCTGCTGGACTATTTTCCCGATGATTTCATCATGTTCATTGACGAGAGCCACGTCACGCTGCCCCAGGTGCGCGCGATGTACGCCGGGGACAGGGCAAGAAAGGAGAGCCTGGTGGAATACGGGTTCCGCCTGCCCTCCGCTTTCGACAACCGGCCGCTCACTTTCGACGAGTTCAGGGAGCGCATCCATCAGGTCTGTTATGTATCGGCAACACCCGGGGAATACGAGAGGACCCGTTCCGCCCGCATCGCGGAGCAGGTCATCCGCCCGACAGGACTGCTGGATCCGAGGGTGATCGTACGCCCGGTACAGGGGCAGATCGACGATCTGATCGGAGAGATCAACGCCAGGACGGCGCGGAGCGAGCGGGTGCTCGTCACGACACTGACCAAGAAGATGGCGGAGGATCTGACGGAGTATTTCACAGGCGTGGGCATCCGGGTGCGGTATATGCACCATGGGGTGGACGCCATGGAACGCATGGAGATCATTCGGGATCTCCGCCTGGGCGAATTCGACGTGCTGGTGGGCATCAACCTGCTCCGCGAGGGGCTCGACCTGCCGGAGGTCTCCCTGGTGGCGATTCTCGATGCGGACAAGGAAGGCTTTCTCCGCAGTGAGACGTCTCTGATCCAGACCATCGGGCGAGCGGCCAGAAATGCTGACGGCACGGTAATCATGTATGCGGACACCGTTACGCCCGGCATGCGGGCGGCCATCGACGAGACGGAGCGCAGAAGAGCCAAACAGCAGGCGTTCAACGAGGCGCACGGCATCGTACCCAAGACCATCATCAAAAGCGTGCGGGAGCTGCTGGAGATCTCTGACAGCAAGGGCGTCTCCGCTCACAAGGAATCCGGTGTGCGCATGACCAGACGGGAGCGGGAGGAAGCCATCGAGAAGCTCGAAAAGAAGATGAAAGAAGCGGCAAAAATGCTGGAATTCGAGTATGCGGCGGAGCTGCGTGACCGGATCATCCGGCTCAGGGGCGAGGAGTGACCGTGGAAAACAGAGACGACGGGATCACCATTCAGGGCATTGCTTCCTCAGTGATCTATCAGAACCCGGAAAACGGCTATGCCGTCCTCCGGGTGGACGTGGCGGGAGAGACCGTCACCTGTGTCGGCTGCATGCCGGGCATATCGCCGGGGGAAGAACTGGAACTCACCGGGAGATGGAAGGATCATACCTCCTACGGGGAACAGTTTCAGGCGGACTACGTGGTGCGCAGGCTGCCCACGGGGACCGCGGCCATCTTCCGCTATCTGGCGGCGGGCTCTCTGAAATATGTGGGGCCGGCCAAAGCCAAGGAGATCGTGGACCGATTCGGGAACAAGACGCTGGAAGTTCTGGAGAACGAGCCTCTCCGGCTGGCGGAGATACGCGGCATCAGCGAGAAAAGAGCTGCCGAGATCGGGGAAGCCTTCCGCAGACAGATCTGTCTGCGCCGCCTGATGGAGATGCTGAACCAGTACGGAGTGCGGCCTTTCGTGGCCGTGCAGATGTACCATCACGCCGGGGAGCAGGCCCTGGATATGGTCCGGGACAATCCCTATGTGCTGACGGCGTACGGAGCGGAGTTCTTTGAAGCGGACGCCATGGCGCTGGACATGGGGTTCGAGGGGGATTCCCCCCAGCGCATGGAGGCGGCGCTGCTGTTCGAACTTGCCCACAATACGAACAACGGGCATGTTTTCCTCCCCCGGAGAAAGCTGGTGGAGGCCACCGCGCAGCTGCTGGATACGCAGACGGAGCCGGTGGAGGAGGCGCTGTGCGTCCTGTGTGAGACCGGCGACGTGATCATGGAGGAAGTGGCCGGGCAGGAGGCCTGTTACCTTGAGGAACTGTATCGTGCGGAGAGGGATGCCGCCGTCCTGCTGGAGAGGATGGCGGAGAACACCGCATTCCCCGATGAGAGGACCCGCCAGCTGATCGGCTGCGTGGAAGAGGAACAGGCCGTGACCTATTCCCAGGGGCAGCGGACAGCGGTGGAACAGGCGGCCTGGAACCGCGTGATGGTGCTGACGGGAGGACCGGGAACGGGAAAAACGACCTGTGTGCGGGGAATCCTGGCGCTGTTCGACCATCTGCGGATCAGATCGCTGCTGTGTGCGCCTACCGGGCGGGCAGCCAAACGGCTCAGCGAGGTCTGCCGGCGGGATGCCGCCACCATCCACAGGATGCTGGGAGTGCTGCCCGGAGACGGGGATACGCTGATCTTCGATCACAACGAGGAGAATCCGCTGGAATGTGATGCGGTCATCGTGGACGAGACCAGCATGGTGGATATCCTGCTGTTTGCCTCTCTGCTGCGGGCGCTGCCCGCCGGCTGCCGGCTGATCCTCGTGGGGGATGCAGACCAGCTGCCGTCCGTGGGACCGGGCAACGTGTTCGGAGATATCATCCGCAGCGGATCGGTATGCACCGTGCGGCTGACGGATATTTTCCGGCAGGCCGAGAGCAGCAAGATCGTACGCACGGCGCACCAGATCAACGGAGGAACGGTTCCGGAGTGGAAAAACGAAGGCGGCGACCTGTTCTTCCTGCGCCGGTCGGACGTGACCCGGGCGGAGGAGACCGTGCTGGAACTCTGCCGGGAACGCCTGCCGGGGAAGATGGGGATCCCTTTTGAGGAGATCCAGGTGCTGTGCCCTTCCCGGAAGCAGACGCTGGGAACGGAGAATCTGAACCGGCGGCTGCAGGAGGCGCTGAATCCTCCGGACAAGGGGAAAAAGGAGAAGAACTGGGGCGACTTTATCTTCCGCGAGGGAGACAAGGTGATGCAAACCCGCAACGACTATGATATAATGTGGAAATCACCGGACGGCCGCATCGCCGGAAACGGCGTGTTCAACGGGGACGTGGGCGTGATCCGCGCCATCGACCACCAGCGGGAGACGGTCACGGTGGATTATGAGGACAAGCAGGTCAGCTATCTGTTCGAGCAGCTGGGAGAACTGGAACCAGCCTGGGCGCTGACCGTGCACAAGGCGCAGGGGAGCGAATACCGGGCGGTCATCCTGGTATGTCTGGACGCTTCTCCGCGGCTGCTGACGAGAAGCGTGCTGTATACGGCCGTCACCAGGGCGAGACAGCTGCTGGTCATCGTGGGCAGCGACGGCGTTGTGGCGCGCATGGTGGAAAACAACCATCGGTCGCGCCGGTACAGCGGACTGCGCGCCCGCCTGGCGGACGGGCTGCTCACGCCGCCGGACAGTATAAAGTGAGGGGAGAAGCAGCGTATGATCCTGTTTGAAAGAGATCTTGCCATCGACCTCGGGACGACCAACGTTCGGATCGCCGCCCGCGGGAAGGGGGTTATCCTTCAGGAGCCCTCCGTTGTGGCCATGGACAAGAATTCCGGCCGCCTGCTGAAATACGGCATGGAAGCGCAGAAAATGCTGGGAAGGACCCCGGCGAATATCGTGGCCATCGATCCCATGAAAGCCGGCGCCATCTCGGATTATGAGATGACGGAGCGCATGCTGCGTGAAATGGTGAAAAGCGTCACCTCCTTCAGCCTGCTCAAGCCGCGGATGCTCATCGGCGTCCCTTCCGGAATCTCCGAGGTCGAGGAACGCGCCGTTATCGATGCGGGCATGGAAGCGGGAGCTAGAAAAGTCTATCTGATGGAGACTCCGCTGGCCGCCGCCCTGGGAGCCGGCCTGGATCTCAGCGGCGCAGACGGAAAGATGCTGGTTGATGTAGGCGGCGGGACTACGGATGTTGCGGTGCTGTCGCTCAACGGTGTGGTGGAATCCGATTCTGTCAAGGTGGCCGGGGACTCGTTCAACGAGGCGCTGATCCGGTACGTGAGGCGCAAGTACAACCTGATGATCGGGGACGCGACGGCGGAGGAACTGAAGCGGCAGATCTGCTGCATCTTCCCAAGAGAGGATGTCGTCTCCGTGGAGGTCAAGGGAAGATGCCTGATGACCGGGCTGCCCAGAGTGATCGAGCTGAATTCCAACGAAACGCTGGAGGCACTGGAGGAGACCGGAGAGAGAATCGTAGAGGCGGTGATCCGCGTCCTTGAAAGCACACCTCCGGAACTGATCGCGGATATTTCCGCCAACGGCATCGTCCTGACAGGCGGAGGAAGCCATCTGTGGGGTTTTGACCGGCTGATCGAGACGCGTACGGAGATCCCGGTGCGGATCGCGGACGATCCGGATATGTGCGTGGCGTTCGGCCTGGTCAAAGGTCTGGACTGGCTGGACGACATGAACGAAGGTACGCTGAATCTGAACCGCAGAAGGCAGCTGAAACAGTAACATAGGCAGCAACGCAACGCCACCGGATACGGTGGCGTTGCGTTTTGGAGGGAATAATTCCCTAAGACTGATATTTCAGCAGGATGCTATGTAGGGAATCGCCAGAAAAACCTACTTATAGGATGAAGGGAGGCGAAGACGTGGAAGACGCGAAAATCATCGAACTGCTGTTTGAACGGCAGGAGCAGGCGCTCCGGGAGCTGGAAAAACAGTACGGAAAACTGTGCTATCAGCTTTCCCTGCGGATTGTCTCCGATAAGCGCGATGCGGAGGAATGCGTCAATGAAGCGTATCTCGGCGTGTGGAACGCGATTCCTCCGGCCAGGCCGCGATCCCTGTCGGCGTTCCTGTGCAGGATCGTCCGGAATATTTCCCTGAACTGCTATCATAGAAAGAAAGCGGAGAAAAGAAACAGCGAGTATGACCTGGCCCTGCATGAATGGGAAGAAGTGACGGGAAAAGAGGATCCGGTAGCGGAACGCGCGGAACTGGAAGAGACCGTCCGGACGATACAGGGGTTCCTCGATACGCTGTCGTCACAGGACCGGAAGCTCTTTCTGCGGAGGTACTGGTTTTTTGAAAGCCACGGCATGATCAGCCGGGAAACCAGGCTGTCCGAGAAAAACGTTTCCGTCAGGCTTTCCCGCCTTCGCCGCAAATGCAGAGAGTACCTGGAAGAAAGGGGGCTTGGCAGATGAGCGTCGAACTCTGGCTGGAAGCCATGGGTGAGATCGACGGATCCTATATAGAAGAGGTGCTGGCTGAGCGCCAGGCAGAACACAGAAGGCGCGTTCGCAGGGCATGGCTGGCAGCGGCAGCCTGCCTCGTGATCGTCCTGTCAGTAGCGATCCCGTCCATGCTCCGGCAGCGGACGGAAACCCCGCCTGAAGATGGAACCACGGCGCTCACGGAGCCGGAAGTCCCGCAGAAACCTCCTTCCGCCGAAGGGGAGGACGTGCCGCCGCATGATAACGGGAAGGGGACGGAAGAGATGCCCGCCGGAGAAACGCCTCCTGCGGACGATCCCGCCCCGTCCGAAGGGGAGACTGGATATACGGGCCAATACTACGGCGCAGGGACAGGGCTGCAGGAAGCGTACAGCACCCTGATATTCAGGGACGTTCAGACGGAGCTGAAGCTGCCCGGCCTTCTACCTGGGGACGGCGTCCGAAGCCTGCCGGTCTATTCCTATCGGAAGACGATGGATGCGGAATCCTCCCTGGAGCAGTGCGAGACGTTTCTGGAGTACCTGGACGGACGGGTCGATCTTCTGCCGGAGCGTACGGTCACACAGACAGACATCGTACTGACCATGACCCTGCATTACTGGGAACCCGGTGAAGGCAAGGAAGGATACAGATATCATAACGCCAGCCTGCATGTGCCGCTGATCTCAGGGGCGCCGGCGGGAACGCCGGAGCTATCCGTCAGTTATCCGTGCAAGGGGATATCAGAGCATATGGCGGACACGGAATTCATGGAAAAACTGACGGGGTCCGATCCCGTTATGACAGCCTTGCTGGAATACGCGCAGATCACCGATCCCGAACTGACGTACGTCTGCGACTATGGCTTTTTGGGTCAGCAGCAGGTCCATTATGAGATCGTCCAGGCACGCGATGCGGCGGGAGAAGAGACGGAAGAGCTTCTGGCACAGGTCGTTTCCATAGACATATACGGTGAGAACGACCACTGTACCGTCTCCTGCCTGCGCAGGGACGCGCTCGTACAGGAGGAGAAGCACGAGCTGATACCTTACGAGACCATGGAGGAGGCATTCTGCCGGCAGTATAAGGTGTCGCACCAGAATATCGTCACGGCCGGATTTTCCTACGATTACGTTCCGGAGACGGGCCTGTACGGCCCCGCGTATACGTTCGTGATTCGTGGAAACAACACGCTGTATTTAAGATTCGGGGTGGATACGGCAGACTGGGAGGACTATGACATCATAACCGTGCCGGCGTTCCTTTCCGACGGACAGACGGAACCGGATTTTCCCGCCGAATGGGCGAGATCACACGGTGATATCATGGGAGTCCAGATGCTCGAAATCAATGGGAAGACTTATCTCTGGACGGCAATGGAGCGGGAAAGGACGGACGACGCCTGGGAGGCCGGCCGGGGCAGATTCGCGCAAGGTGAGGAATGGATCCCTGAGGGATTCTTTCGGTACGCCGGCCTGGATGAGGTGCCCATGGTGAACTCCAACGACAGTCCCGGCCCATGGTCGGACCTGAGATATGAAGGAACGGTCTACACATCCGACGACTGTCCGGACGTGATCTACGTTCTGATCACCGTGACACAGGACGGCGAGGTGATGTGGGACATCGACCGGTACGT
>JAEEGL012263233.1_pt1 | contig 31913 bp, 26 predicted proteins | sample 9134231 | NCBI WGS metagenome assembly JAEEGL01 (sample SAMN16246548, study PRJNA631951) | gut metagenome | biome: gut microbiome; feature: rumen; material: fiber-attached | host: Bos | place: Iran: Karaj | collected 2018-10 | reverse complement strand
TTCCTCAGATTTCCTCACTGTTCGAATCCCTTATTTATCATACAAAATAAAAAAAGTCGAGGCTTTGCCTCAACTTCTTTTATTTGGCGGAGAGTCAGGGATTCGAACCCTGGGTTCATTTCTGAACACAGCATTTCGAGTGCTGCACCTTCGACCACTCGGACAACTCTCCTCACAGTCAAACTGCCGCCGCCGCGGGCATTCCCCGGCAGCTTGATTATTCTATCAAATAAGTCGGGGTTTGTCAACCGGAAATAATGTGCAGCCGGCGGGTCTCTGCGGTTTAATCATTTATTGACATTAATATATATTCCGTTATATAATTATTAAGTCATAAATTGATAATAATATTATGGGAGTGTTTTGATATGATTGAGAAGAGTTTATACGGCAAAACGGCAGGCGGAGAGGATGTTTTTCTTTACAGAATCACCAACAATCCGGGTGCCTGCGTTGACCTGATTACCTACGGTGCGACGATTGACAGAATCTGCGTGCCTGACAAAAACGGCGAGCTTGCCGACATTCTTATCGGCTTTGATGATATTGAAGGGCATGAAACACGCTCAAACTATCAGGGTCAGACAGTCGGCAGATACGCAAACCGTATTGAGAACGGAACTTTTTCAATTGACGGTGTTGAATACAAGCTGACGCAGAACGAGAAGGGTAAAACCTGCCTTCACGGCGGCGGAGAGCTTTCACACTCGGTCTGGAACGCCATTATTATTGACGACAACGCTGTTGAAATGTCATACAGCAGTCCCGACGGCGCGCAGGGTTTCCCCGGAAACGTTGATTTTAAAGTTGTTTTTACCTTCTCCGACAGAAACGAGCTTAAAATCGACTACTTTGCAAAAACCGATAAAAAGACGGTAATCAACCTGACAAACCACGCATATTTCAACCTTGCGGGCGAAGGCAGCGGGGACATTCTTTCAACGGTGCTTAAAATCGACGCCGATTGCTATACTCCCACGGACGAAGACAGCATCCCCACGGGTGAACTCAGAAAGGTTGAAGGCACGGCATTTGATTTCAGGGAGCCGAAACCCATCGGCAGAGATATAGGCGCAGATGACGAACAGCTTAAAATGTGCAGGGGTTATGACCACAACTTCTGCTTAAATGACGGCGACGGCCCCGCTGTTACCGCTTATGACCCGCAGAGCGGCAGGGCGATGGATGTTTACACTGACCTTGTCGGTGTTCAGCTTTATACAGGCAACTTCCTCAACGGCACAAGAGCGGGAAAGGGAGGCAAGCCGATTATTCAGCACGCCGGATTCTGCCTTGAAACACAGTTTTATCCCAACACTCCGAACACCCCCTCGTTCCCGCAGTGCACGGTTGATGCAGGCGGGAAGTTTGAATCGACCACAATGTTCAAATTCTATATTAAGAAATAATTATCGGGAGGAATTATAAATGTTCAGTGACAGCAAAATCTGGGTTGCAAATTCCGCCTCGGGCGAGCGCATATATCTTGAGCCCAAAATGGCAAACCGCCACGGCATTATCGCAGGCGCCACCGGCACCGGTAAAACAATAACAATGAAGGTTATGGCCGAGTCATTCAGCGATATGGGTGTGCCCGTATTTTTCAGCGACGTCAAGGGCGACCTCTCGGGTATGTGCACACCCGGCGTTGACAGCGATGATATGAAGAAACGAATCGAAAGATTCGGCATTGAAGATTTCAGTTATAAAAGCTACCCGACAAGATTCTGGGATATTTTCGGAGAAAAAGGCAACAATGTTCGTGTTACCGTGACAGATATGGGCCCGACACTCCTTGCAAAGCTGCTTGAACTCACAGATGTTCAGGCGGGCGTGCTCAACATCGTATTCCGCGTGGCGGACAATGTCGGCATGGAGCTTCTCGACCTCAAGGACCTGCGCGCTATGGTTGCTTACGTGGGCGAAAACAGAGAGGAATTCTCGCTTGAATACGGCAGCGTGGCTACGGCGAGCATAGGCGCAATTCAGCGCGCCCTTCTCAAGCTTGAGGATGAGGGCGGCAACGATGTTTTCGGCGAGCCGATGCTTGACATAAGAGATTTTATCCGCACCGATATTAACGGCAGGGGATATATCAACATACTTTCAAGCGTCCGCATTATTCAGAGCCCTGCGGCATACGCCACCTTCCTGCTCTGGATGCTCAGCGAACTGTTTGAAAAGCTTCCCGAAGTCGGCGACGTTGAAAAACCGAGACTTGTTTTCTTCTTTGACGAAGCGCACATGCTTTTCACCGACTGCTCGAAAGCACTTCTTCAGAAAATCGTTCAGCTGGTAAAGCTTATCCGCTCAAAGGGTGTCGGCGTCTATTTCGTCACACAGTCGCCGTCGGATATTCCCGACGAGGTTCTGGCTCAGCTTTCAAACCGTGTTCAGCACGGTCTCAGGGCATACACTCCCTCCGAGCAGAAGGCAGTCCGCGCAGCGGCAAACGCATTCCGCGCGAATCCCGAATTTGACACAGAAGAAGCACTTATGGCTCTCGGCACAGGCGAGGCGCTTGTAAGCTTCCTCGACGCAAAGGGTATTCCTTCAATAGTTGAAAACGCAAAGATTCTGCCTCCGCAGAGTCTTATGGGCGCATCTGCCGATGAGGTTGTCAATAATACCATTAAGACGGATGAGTTCGCTCTCAAATACAACGAAGAGGTTGACAGAGAGTCGGCTTATGAAAAAATAATGGTGGCAAAGAAAATGGCCGATGAAGAAAAAGCCGCAGAGGCAGAACGCAAGGCGGCTGAAGAGGCGGAGAAAAAAGCCGAAGCGGAGCGCCTGAAGGCAGAGGCGGAGGAACAGAAGAGACTCGCCGCCGAAGAGAGAGAACGCAAAAAGGCGGAAGCCGAGGAGCAGAAAAAGCTTGCGGCTGAAGAAAGAGAAGAAAAGAAGAGAAAGGCCGAAGAAGAAAAAGAGGCGAAAAAAGCCCAGAAAGAAAAGGATAAAAAGAAAAACGAGGTTTCAAAGGCGGCCAAAAAAGCGGTTACCAGCGCAACCTCATCGGTCGCAAGGTCTGTCAGCACAAATATGATAAACTCCGTGCTCGGCGGCAAGAAGACCTCGGCTCAGACAATGGCGAAGCGTGCGGCTACAAATGCCCTGAGCTCTGTTATGAGAACGGGTGCGAGCGCAATTATACGAGGCCTTTTCGACACAAAAAAATAAAGCATTGTTTACAATTTATCACATTGTAATTCACACTCCATTAAAAATCATATAGTAATATGTCATCAAAGAATACTTGAGGAGGAATATCTATGGCATCCGAAAAAATCCTTGTTGTTGATGACGACACCAATATATGCGAACTGCTCAGACTTTACCTTGAAAAGGACGGTTACGAGGTTCTGATTGCCAATGACGGCGCTTCCGCTGTCAAAAAGTTTCAGGAAGAAAACCCCGACCTTATGATTCTTGACATAATGCTGCCCGAGCTTGACGGCTGGCAGGTCTGCAGAGAGGTCCGCAAATTCTCCGACAAGCCGATTATTATGCTTACGGCAAAGGGCGAAACCTTTGACAAGGTTCTCGGCTTCGAACTCGGAGCGGACGACTATGTCACAAAGCCGTTTGATGCAAAAGAGGTTCTTGCGAGAATCCGCGCCGTTCTCCGCAGAACGGGCTCCGACAAGCAGGAGAACATCAAAGAGGTCCGCTACGACAAGCTTGTGATTAACCTTACCAACTACGAGCTTACGGTTGACGGCAAAAAGGTTGACACTCCGCCTAAAGAGATGGAGCTTATCTACCACCTTGCAAGCAACCCGAACAGGGTTTTCACACGCGACGAGCTCCTTGACGAGGTCTGGGGCTTTGACTATTACGGCGACTCCAGAACGGTTGACGTTCATGTAAAACGCCTTCGCGAAAAGCTTGAGGGCGTGTCGGATAAATGGGAACTCAAAACCGTGTGGAGCGTCGGCTACAAATTTGCCACTAAAGAATAATACAATATGAAAATGCAGTTCAATGCAGCAAATCCCGATAAACCCAAGGCGAAAATACGGCGTTCATCGCTGTTCCGCAGGTTTTTTCTGACATCAACGCTTATGCTTCTCGGCACGCTTATGATAGCCGGCATGTCACTTATGGTCTTTGTTTCAAGCTACTGGACCAACGAGAAAGCGGAACTGCTCAAAAAGAACGTTTACTCGGTTGCAATCAACACCGCAGACGTGCTCAGCTCAGAGTATATGGGCGAAAACCGCAAGGGCTCAATTATGATGATATGCAACAACCTGAACCAGATATCATCGGCTATTGAAGCGGACATTTTTGTTGTTGACACCGAGGGCGATATTATCTACTGTAAGGATGTTCTGAAATCCGGATTTTCGCTCTACACCGGCTCGTGCATGCTGCACGGCGCATACAAAATCGATGAGAAGACTATGAGAATGGCCGTTGACAGATCCTGCTCGTTTACGGGTGATCTTGACGGCACGCTCGACAGTCTGAGCTTTATTGTCAGCTCGCCAGTAAAAGTCGGCGAGGAGACGGTGGCGGTGGTTTTTGCAACTCAGTCGCTCACAAGAGGGCTTGCGCCTTATATTCTGACAATTTTCAGAATGTTCTTATACGCTTCGCTCATAGGCATTCTGTTTGCGCTGGTTGTTGCATACATCACCACGGCAAGAACGACAAAGCCCCTGCGGCTTATGTCGGAGGCGGCAAAGCGCTACGCAAACGGTGATTTTTCATACAGAATTCCTGCAGGCAGCAAAAATAGCCGCAAGAGCGATGAAATCTCCACGCTGATTGAAGCGTTCAATTCAATGGCACAGGACCTTGCAACGCTTGAGTCGTCAAGGCGCAGTTTTATTGCAAACGTTTCGCACGAGCTCAAAACGCCGATGACAACAATAGGCGGCTTTGTTGACGGCATTCTTGACGGCACAATCGGAGAGGACAGGCAGGAGCAGTATCTTGGCATTGTCTCGGAAGAGGTCAAGCGGCTCAAGCGGCTTGTCGAGCAGATGCTGAACCTCAGCCGTATTGAGTCGGGCGAGGTTAAACTCAACCCCACGGAATTTGATATTTCCGAAATGATTGTAACAACGCTCATAAGCTTCGAGCAGATGATTGATGACAAGCAAATCGATGTCCGCGGGCTTGAAACCTTCAGACAGCTCAACATAAAAGCCGACCGCGATATGATTTACCAGGTCATATTCAATCTTGTTGACAACGCCGTCAAATACACTCCCGAGGGCGGATTCATTGAAGTTGACGCGGCAGACGGAGCAGACAGAATAACGGTCAGAATTTCAAACAGCGGTCACGGCATAGAGTCTGAAGAAACCGAAAAGATTTTCGAGCGCTTTTACAAGGTTGACAAATCCAGAAGCTATGACGCAAAGAGCGCAGGCATGGGGCTCTACCTTGTCAAAATGCTTGTCGAACTTCACAACGGCAGAATCAGGGCGCACAGCGTGATTGACGAGCGCACCGATTTTATATTCTGGCTGCCGAAATAAAAATGTAATTATTATTGATGCCGCCGGGTGAAAGCCCTGTCGGCATTAATATTAAATATAGATTGTTAAATAGTTAACATTTTATTTCGCCCTGCGTAAAGATTTGTTAATAAATCTGTGAGATAATGCAGGAGAAGAAATAAAAGGAGGAACGAGTTATGGACGAATTCAATAACGAAGAATTAAACGAAAAAACCGAATACACCGAAAACACGGATTCCGAAACACCCGCCGCTCAGCAAATGAGCGAAACACCGAAGGCGCCCGAAGAAGCAATACCGGATGCTCCCGCAACAGAAGAGCCCGTAAACCCCTATGCTTCGCAGGCGGAGGAATACCGCAGACAGGCAGCGGCTTCGCAGCAGCCCTCAACACCGCCCTCAGCACCGACGGCTGCACCCTCTCAGAACAACGCACCTTCGGGAAACTATGACGCAAGAACAGGCCAATACATCGGTCAGGGCTATCCGCCCCGTCAGAATTACGGCACCCCCGGCTACGGTCAGCCGAACCCTTATGCAAGGCCGCAAAACGGCAACGCCAACCCTTACAGCAACGGCGGGCAGTATAACCCCTACCAGCAGAGATACAACGGGCAGGCGCAGAGACCGGTTCAGCCGGATTACCGTCAGCCCTACGGTGCTCCCACACCTGCACCCGTGCCTTCCGCACAGGTGCCCGAAAAGAAGGGAGCGGGCAAAATAGTATTTGCCGTCATTACAGCGGTTATTCTTATTGCCGCTCTGGTCGGAACGGGAATTGTTCTCAGACATTCCTCTGCCGTCAGAAAGGGCGACGACGACAGCGTTCCCGGAATTTCAGAGCAGGCTCCGTCGGACGGCTCGGACACACAGGCGGCCGACAGCGGCTCCGATGTCAAAATTGCGGTCAGCGCAGTTCCGAGTGAGAAAAACGCTCTTACTACTGACGCCATAGCCGAAAAGGCGAGGGAGAGCTGCGCGGGCGTTCTCGTTTACACAAACGCCGATTCTTCATCTGCGGCAGGTCAGGGCTCGGGCATACTTGTTCCCATTGAGTCCAAAGCGGATGACAGCAACAAATACACCTACGTTCTCACCTGCGCCCACGTTATTGACGACAAAAACGTCAGCGTCAAGGTTCAGCTTGAAGACGGAACCGCCTATGATGCGGAAATAGTCGGCTACGATGTTAAAACCGATGTAGGTGTTCTCCGTATTAAAGCGGCAGGGCTGTCGGTATGCGAAATCGGCGATTCTTCGGCACTCAAGGTCGGCTCCTCGGTTTACGCCGTAGGTAACCCCGGAGGAATTGAATTCTTCGGCTCGTTCACAGACGGTATTGTTTCCGCCATTGACAGACCCATTTCAAGTGAAATCGGCTACACGATGAGCTGTATTCAGCACACGGCGGCAATCAACCCCGGCAACTCGGGCGGTGCGCTTGTAAACGCTTACGGTCAGGTAATCGGCATAAACTCACAGAAAATCGCCTCCGCCTCATACGAGGGAATGGGATTTGCAATACCCATCAACCAGGCGGTCAAAATTGCAAATGACTTAATCAGCTACGGCTATGTCAAAGACAGAGCGAAGATAGGCATTACATATTATCCGCTGAGTTCAAGCACGCAATACAGCATGATAGCCCGTTACAACAATCTGCCCTCGGGCGCGCTGATAATCCAGTCAATCTCCCCCGATTCAAGTCTTGCAGGCACACAGGTAAAGCAGTATGATATGATTATTGCCGTTGACGGCAAAGACCTCGACAAGGCGGATGTTCTGTTTGAAAAGATTGACAGCGCAAAGGCGGGCGACAAGCTCAGACTTACAATCGGCAGGATTAACAACGACTACTCCGTTCAGAAATTTGATGTTGAGGTAACACTTGTTGAAGACAAGGGCAACTCGGTTCCCGAAGAAACAACAACAGCACCCAATCTCTATCCCTTCGGCAGCGACGGCTTCGGCTTCAATTTCGGCAACTGACAAATAATAAAGCGGCTCATCCGTGAGGATGGGCCGTTTTGATATTTATATATAATTCGGTTGTAAATCAACCGCCCTGCATTTCAACAAGGGTGAGTAACACAAGGGCGCTGTCCATACAGTAAAGCGGGTAGTTACGCTGTGCTCCCACTGCCTGTGTGTAAGCAGAAAGATATGAGTTGACGCGGTTTTCATCGCCCATTTTTGCTCCTGCAAGGGCGAGCATTCCCCAGTAAAAGCCGTCTGCGCCGGAGGTTATATGCTCAAGATTCTCCCATTTTATTTCGTTGCAGAGACGGGCATAGGCGATTTTTGCCTGCCTGCCGTCCGTCGGAACGAGCCCGAAAACAACGGGGTAAACCTGAGAAGCCGCATCGGGATAAAATCTCTCATAAGAAAAGCTTTCGGCCTTGTTTATTCCCGAAAACAACGGAGTCAGGGCATAGCTGAAGTGGTCAAACCGCCACCAGTCGCGCACAAAAGCCTTTTCATAATGACTTGCAAGTGATTCCGCCTTTTCTTTCTGCTCTTTGTTTCCGGTTATTTCATAGATTTCCGCCGCAGCGTTGAGCCCTGCGTAAACCTCGCAGTTATCCATAAGATACATTACGGGATAATCGGGGCGTGCCGAAGAATAACCCGAAGTCTGCGTGGCATAGAGAACATTTGCAACAAGGTCTATATTCTCCGTATTTTTTCTGAGAATCTCAGTATCACCGTAGCGTCTGCAATAATCTCTCAGAAGGCATAGAAAAACAGCGCTGTAGGAGTCGGTTGAGTCGTATTTTTTATCTGTCCGCTCGTTTGCCGCCGTGCCGTCGGGCGAGAGGGTATAGTAATAGTCAAAAATCGTTCCCGCAAGCCGGCAGGGGTCTTCATCGGCAGTGTTGAGATGCTCAAAATGCCAGTTTATATGCCGGGCAATATTTTCTTTTGCCTGTGCGCTCCCGTCATAAGCGGTGAGGGCAATTGCGGCAAAGGCGGAGAAATACGGGTTTACGAGAACCTCGCCTTTTGCATCCGCACGGAAGGCGAACGCCCCGTTCGAAAGCTGCTGCTCCCACAGCCATGCCGCCTCTTCTTCCGCAAGCGTCTCATAATCGGGCGCGGGAACGGGCTGAGCCGCCGGAATATTTGCCGTGAGCACAATAACCAGGGCGGCAAACAGCCGCGATATTTTCAAAAGCAATCCCTGCATAATAAAACACCTGTCAAAAACTTTTAAAGCAAATCTTTATATTGGTAGCATCTGACATAATCCACCTTGAACTCCGCTGGCCAGTTCTCCTTCGGGGTTTTGTTTATTTCGCCCGTGCCGTGACGGTCGGAGCTCTGCACACCGTTTTCACCTGCAAATTCGCAGGAGAGCAGGATATATTCGGGGTTGACCGAAACGCCGCCGTCGGGGGTTAGACGCCCCGTTTCTTTGCCGTTTATGTAGAAGATATATTCGTCCTTCGTCCATTCGAGACCGTAGGTGTTGTATTCGTTATACGGGTCGTTTTCAAGGTAGCATTTGCCTATTGATGCGCCCTTGTGGTCGTCGCCGTAGCCGTCATAGTGAATACCCGAGGAGATGTAGTCTCCGCCCCAGGCGTAATCTTTATAATAAAATGATTCAAAAATATCAACCTCTGTGCCGTCGGCGCCCGAGCCGTCAACGTTATAAACGCCGTCGTCGTTCATAAGCCAGAAAGCGCTCCACATACCCGTAGCCGCAGGCAGAATGCAGCGCACTTCAAAATAGCCGTATGACTGCTCAAACTTGTTGCGGCTGACGACCTTGCCTGTATACCAGCCGGGCTTGTAGGGCTTTACCCAGTCATATTCCGTGTAGCGGTAGGGCAGGGCCTCGTTTTTGTAATCGGCGGAAATTACAAGATTGCCGTCTTCGACACGCACCATATCCTCGTGCCAGTAGCCGCCCTTGCGCTCGGTAATCCACCAGGAAAAATCCCATTTTGTTCTGTCAAGGGTGTCGCCTTTAAACTCGTCGCTCCAGACAAGTTCAAATTTGCTCATATCAACCTCGCTGCCCTTTGTGTAGGGTTTGCCTGAAATCTGACCGGCAAAGGAGTTGAAAAGTGCGCTTACGCTGAGAAAAAACGAGATTACCGCTTTGATAACCGCTCTTAACATATCAGCCACCTCAAAAGAATTATTTTGAAACTTCCTGAGATAATAATAACATACTATTGTAAAAATGCAAGGAAGAGAGAGGACTGTTTTTGTTGCAATTATTTTTCGCGCAGGGTATAATAAACCCATAACAAATGAGGAGGCATTCACACAGTGTTTATCAAGTCGCTCTTTCTTAAATTTGCAGCCGCAATCATTACCCTTGTTATGCTTATTCCCGCCGGCTCGGGCAAAACCGCAGAGTATGATGTCAGTGAGCCCGGAAGCTGCAAACTGAATTTTACCGTTCTTTCCGATTCGCACATAGAGGGCAACAATTTTGCGCGCTATCAGGTCTTTGTCAGAGCCCTGCAGAACGTTAAAAAGAACAAAAGCGGCAACGACGCAATAATCTTTTTGGGTGACAATACGATGAACGGGCAGACTATAGAAAACCTGCTCTTTCACGGAGCCGCTTCAATGCTTCTGGGCGGTGAAAACATTCTTCCTGCCCTCGGCAACCACGACATAGGCAACGGCGAGGGTGATTACAAAACCCTGCAGAACCGCTGGTATGACTACACTGCGGCATTTTTCGGCAGGCAGCTTGAGCGCCCGTATTATTATGAAGTTGTTGACGGCTGCTTTTTTATTGTGCTCGGTATGGAAGCGCAGGAAGTTTATGAAATGTATATAAGCGACGAGCAGTTTGCCTGGCTTGAGGGAGTTCTTGAAAAAGCGGCGCAGAGCGGAAAACCTGCGTTTATCTTTTCTCACTACCCTGCAAATGATGTTGTTGACGCAACGGGTGAGGAGACTTCAAAGCTTACCGACATGCTCGCTCAATACAACGAAGAGCACGACCTTGTAAGCTTTGTCGGTCATACACATATGCCGCTTTATCTGTTTTGGTCCTTCCACGATGATGACGGCTACCCCGAAATCTATCTGCCGCGTCTTACGGAGCTCGCCGGAAGCGGTGACAATGAGATTTACAAAGAGAGCGGAATCGGCATTGAGGTCGAGGTCTATGAAAATGAAGTGTATGTCAGGGGCAGAGATTTCTATAACGGCGAGTGGCGTTATGACTCCGCCGATGAAACAATGTGCGAGATGACATACAACCTTAAAAACCCGGTTCGCTGAAATGGCGGCGGGATGGAATCCGTGGCACGGCTGCACGAAAATCAGCCCGGGATGCAAAAACTGCTATGTTTACCGCCTTGACGCCCTGCACGAAAAGGGTTGTGAGAGCAGCATCTGCAAAAAAACAGGCAACTTCCGTCTGCCCGTTATGAAAACAAGGAGCGGCGAATATAAGATTCCCTCAGGCTCGTATGTATATACCTGCTTTACCTCCGACTTTCTTCTGCCAGACGCAGACGTCTGGAGAGCTGAAGCGTGGGCGATGATAAAAGAGCGGAGCGACTGTATGTTTATGTTCTACACAAAGCGTATTGACAGGTTTGTGCAGTGTGTTCCGGACGACTGGGGCGACGGCTATGACAACGTCACAATCGGCTGCACGGTTGAAAACCAGGCAATGGCGGATTACCGCCTGCCCATATTCATAAATGCGCCCATAAAGCACAGAACAATAGGCATAGAGCCAATGCTGGAGCGCATTGACATTTCACGCTATCTCAACGGGGCGGTTCCGGGTGTTTCGGTTGGAGGGGAGTCGGGCGCTTATGCAAGACCCTGCAATTTTGACTGGGTGCTTGACATAAGAAGGCAGTGTGTTGAAAAGGGTGTTTCTTTTTCATACCATCAGACCGGCTACCGCCTGATAAAAGACGGCAGGCTGTATCTAATTCCCCGAAAGCTCCAGCACTCGCAGGCTAAAAAGGCAAAAATAGATTACAGAATAAAATAAAACTCTGTTTCAAAAAAGGAGAGACGCAGATGAAAAAGATTGTTTCGCTTGTTCTTTGCGCTGTTATTGTGTTGTGCACATCGGCGCCCGCTTTTGCGGATGACGGGTGCAAATGCGGATTTTCACCGATAATATATGTCGGTCCGCTCGGCTGCACGCCGATAGTCAGGGATGCGGGCACAAAAAACGAGCAGCAGCTGTGGAAGATTGACACAAAATTTCTTCTCTCCAAACTCGGAAAGGTTCTGCCCGGAATAACAAAAGGGCTTCTGCTTCGCAACAGCGACATGCTCGGAAGTGCGCTTGTTGAGTTTGTCAACGCCTGTTTCGGCGATCTGGCACTTGACGGCGAGGGCAAATCAAAAGCAAACGTCACAACGCCCGAGCTCAATGTTCCGACCGGCAGCAGGCACGGTCCGGACAGCGATTATTACTTTGATTATGATTTCCGCCTTGACCCCTATGAGCACGCCGACAGACTATATGAATTCATAGAGCAGGTGAAGGCGCTCACGGGGCACAACAGCGTCAAGCTGAAATGCTCAAGTATGGGCGGCGTGGTTCTTTCCGCCTATCTTGACAAATACGGTTACGACGGCATTGATGTAATAATCTGCCGCTGCTGCCCCTTGCTCGGCACGGCGGTTGCGGGTGAAGCGTTCTGCGGCAAAATCGAGATTAACTCAACGTCGCTCACCCGTTACGGCGAGGATGCGATTCCCTTCCTTGAAACGGGTTTTGCCGATGATTTTATTGAGGGAACACTCTACGCCCTTCTTGATGTTCTCAAGGGCGCGGGAATTGTCGATGCCCTGTGCGCCCTGGGCGACAGACTTATAAAAGAAGTCGGAGACAAAGTCTTCAGCGACGCACTTATTCCGGTTTTCGGCACTCTGCCCGGTATATGGGCGTTTGTGCCCGAAGAATATTTCGATGAAGCGGTAAAGTTTATGAAGCTTCCCGGACAGGGTGGGCTTCACGACAAGGTTTTTGCCTACAGAACCGCCATGGCGAATATTGAGAACAATCTTAAATCGGCAAGGCAGAACGGTGTGAAAGTCTGCATAATCTGCGGATACAATGTGCAGAGAACTCCGCTTGTAACTCTGTGGAAATCAACATCGGACGGAACTGTTGACACAAAATACGCATCGCTCGGCGCTACCTGCGGCAATGTCAAGGAACCGCTTGACGCCGGATACCTCAACGCCCTGAAAAACAGAGATTACCTTTCGCCCGACAATATGATTGATGCTTCAACCTGCGCCCTGCCCGAGTGCACCTGGTTTGTGCGCGACTGGCTTCACTGCAACGGCAACGCAGGCATTGACGAGTTGTTTAATCTTGTTATGACAAGTGATGAAGTTAACGTTGACTCGTTTGAAAAATTCCCGCAGTTTTCAGAGGCGGATGACGACGCCGACACGATTTATCCCGTAACGGGCGCACCCGATGAATTTGCAAGATTCAGAACCGCTCCGACATTCCTGAATTTTATAAGATTTTTGTTTTCCGCGGTGAAGAGATTTTTGGACCCGCTCTTCAAATAATAAGAATAAGATACAAAAAACTGCCGCCCACGTTATGTGAGCGGCACATTTTTGCTGTTTTTTATTTTTTCGCCTTGACGCCGAGAAGAGCGCCGAAGCCCTTTACTATGTCGGAAGCACTTTTGCCGGAGAGCGTAAGAAGCATTGAGTTGGCAATCTCATCGCCGCCGTCGCCGTTGTAAATTACAAGGGGAGTGATAATGCCTTTTGTTGTGATAGTGTCGGGCAGATTATAGCCGATGGCGTCGTTTGTGATGCCCATTACAATTACCTGCTTATCTTCATCAGCCGATGCTTCCCTGACCATATCTTCAAGCGTTCTGTATTCCCAGTTCTTACTGCTCCAGGACTGCGGACCCTCCCATTTGGTGTTCCCGTCATAGCCCTCTTTTGTGCCGTAAACGCAGGCGGGTGAAAGCTCACCGGGAACGGTTATGAAGGCGACGTCTTCGCCGAGCTCAATATAGCCGATTTCAACAATTACGCCGTAACCGCTTTTCGCCGTTGAGGAACGCACAGCGTTGAAGCCGAGCACGCCGGACGAAGCGCCGAGCTGCAGAAGACCGAAGTCGCAGTCGATAAGCATCTCCGTTGCTTTTATATTGACAACGGGGGCAACCTCTTTCTTTTCGCCTGAAGCGTCAATTACAAAATGTGCAAGGGCATAGCCCTTTTTATACATATCGGCAAAGCCGGGCTCGCAGCCCTCATAAAGCTCCGCCGTAATCTCTTCGCCGTATCTGCTTACCCATTCGTCTCTTGAAAGTGCCTTTGAAGCCGCCCACGCTTCGGCATCCCTGCCGATTTCGGCATCTGCTGTTGAGACGCCTGCCTGTGCTCCCTGAATAAACAGGAAGTCATAACCCGCATCTTTCATTGCAAGCTTCATATAGTAGGGGTAGTCGCAGTCGGTCATATGCGTGCTCTGCGCATTTGCGGAGACGGGATGGGCGCCGATGTTGGAGACGATAGTCTTCTTGCCGCTTTCCGATTCGAAAAGGAACGATGAGAATTTGTTCTGGGTTTTTGCGCCGCTGTTGAACTTGTCTCTTGCGCCGATGACCTCACCGGTGTTGAAGAAGGAGAGGTTACCGCTCTCCATACCGGAGAATGCTCTGTCAACGGCATCGGAGGTTTTTTCAACGAGTGTGTCGTGCATATCCTCTTCGAGAGTGAGCATATACTGACCGGGAATAAACCGCTTGATAAGGTTGACGGCAAGAACGCCGAGTATTCTCTTCCAATACATTCCCTGAATGTCAAGACCTGCGTGGCAGTGGGTTGCGCTTACCGTGCAGGAGATAATGTCTTCGGATGTAATGCCGTATCGGCTGAGCTTCTCTTCTATGCCCTTTCTTATATCGCGGCAGGTCAGACTTGTTATGCCGACGCCGTCAACGCTCACCATAATTATAAGGTCGCTTTTGCCGTTGCCGTTTGTGTCGCAGCCGTTTGTAAGAACAAGAACATTGACGTTCTGACCGGAGTAGATTTTATCTATTTCCGCCTGGTAGCCGCCGCCGCTGTGCATCTTGTCAAGGCAGTAGCCGTCGGGGTCCGGGTTGCCCTGTGCGTCACGTCGCCATTTTTCGGGTATGACGCTGTTGTCGGCGAAGCCCGCTTTCCAGCCGGTTCCGCTTGCCTTACCGTCTGTTCCGGGATAGAAATAATCGCTTTCGCCGATTTTGTAATCCTTTGCGTTTGTCATTCCGAAACGGACGTTGAGAGCGGTCAGAGTTGCAAAAAGCCCGTTCTGAACAACGCTGAATGCGCTGTCAAATGCGCGCTCAAAAAATCCGTAGCCCTCTTTATCTCCGTTTGCGGCAAAAACGCTGACGGACGAAACCGCAACAATTGCGGCGGAGAGGATAATAGCTGTTGCTTTTTTAAGAATCTTCATTTCTCTTTCCCCTTTTTGTTTTATGGCTTTATGCACTTTTCGGTATTAATAATCATTTAACTAAATTGCGTCCCGCTTCATACGCCTTACGGCATTCTGCAGGGAAAACCGTTTCATGGCGTTTTTGCTTTTCGGCAACGTCAAACATTGACCAGACCCAGTCGGTTTTATTATAATCGTCAATCTGAAGTGTATTCCCGCTTACAAGCACCTCTGCGGGTCCGATAAAACGGTTAAGGGTGTTCCGGTATTCATCGAGCAGTGCAGTATATCTGTCATCCGGTGCGTTACTGGTCATAATGAGAAGCACGGGGATGAATCTTTCATTACAGCATGGCGTTTCAATATTGTAAGTGAGATTCTGAAAAATCAACCGCTCATACAGTGCGCGGAAAGAGGCGGTCATCTGGCTGAGATAATTCGGCGAGCCGAGAATCAGACCGTCTGCCTCGCGGATTGCGTCAAGCACGGGCGTGAGACCGTCGCGGCACACACAGTGACCTTTGAATTTTTCTTTTTTGCAGCCGAAGCAGGAAATACAGCCGGTGTATTTTTCAAGGCGAAACAAATCAAACTTAATTACCTGCGCACCCTCCGCCTGTGCACCTCTGATTGCCTCATCAATCAGTGTGTCGGTGTTTCTGCCCTTTCTGGGACCTGCGTTGACCGCAACTATTTTTTTGCTCAAATCATAACCTCCGTTTTGCAGATTTAATATTATCAATTCCGATATTCACAACGGTTTTCTGTAACATTTTTATTATAACAAGAATTATCCGTCAATTCAATAAAATGTTTTAAAGCCCGTTTACTCTGCATTTTTGCCGTTACCGCTGCCGAAAAAGTTGAAATTGCAGTTGCATTTATGATAAAATAAGTCAAATAATATCAAATCGGAAAAATACTGTAATTACGGAGAATTATGACGGGAATTATGTTCGTCTGCCTCGGGAATATCTGCCGCAGCCCGATGGCGGAAATAATCTTTAAAGATATGGTTGAAAAAGCCGGCAGAAGCGCAGAGTTCCTGATTGCTTCAAGCGCAACAAGCAGCGAGAATGTCTGCAACGGCATCGGCGCAGAGGTCTATCCGCCTGCAAAAAAAGTTCTTGCAAAACACGGGCTGTCAACCGGTGGTAAAAGAGCGGTTCAGATATCTGCAGAAGATTATGACAAATATGATTATATTGTTTGTATGGATAAATACAACCTTCGCAGTTTAAACCGGCTTTTCGGCGGTGACAAAGACGGCAAAATATTTATGCTGATGGATTTTACGGAAAGACCCGGTGATGTTTCAGACCCGTGGTATAGCGGAGATTTTGAAACGGCATACAGAGATATTCACGAAGGCTGCAAGGGTTTGCTAAAGCAAATAACACAGAAAAACAAAGACATTATCCGAAAGGATGATTAATGCCTGCGGACTTAATCTGAATCACCTCGGAATTGCAAAAACTGTGTCCGATGACAGTAAACTGACATATTGAAAAGAGGATTGAAATGTCGTTTTTTAATCAAAAGAAAAAGTCTCCTGTTTGGATACAGAAGACTCATTATTTAAAGGCGGATGAATTCATCTGCTCTGCCTGCGGATTCAAGGCAAAAAAAGCGTTCAGAACCTGCCCCGGGTGCAAGGCGCAGATTTCAAAGGTTAAGTATGAAGCGTCATGGGTTGACGAGGCAGAGTTTGTTGACATGATGTTTGATGATTAAAATGGATTGCTGCTGATATGAGTATTATATTTCAAAAACTGATTTCATTATTATTAAGCGCCGCTGTGTTCTTAAGCGCCGGCACACCCGCCGGCGGTCCGGCAGATGCGGCAAAAACAATAGCGGGCAATGAATACGCCTGCGCAGGATATGAACTTACCTTCAACATTCTGTCAAAGAGCTATAATCTTTTTAACCACAAAACAAGAAACCGCGTTGACACAGGCGGCACGGCTGCGGTCTGGCCGGCGGCATCACTCATTGAAAACACTGCCGACGCTTACAGACTTTTTCCCGCAAATCCGCTTCTGAAGCTGTATTACGTTGATATGCTCACAAAGGGGATGGACAGATACCTTGTGAAAGATGCCGTCATAAACAGTCCGAAAGGTGAATTCAAGGGCGTTTCTTATTACAATGCTTCGGCTGGCAACGAAGGCGATTACTATTACGACGACAACGAGTGGGTCTGCATTCAGCTCCTGCTGGGTTATACCCGGCTCAACAAACCCGCGCTGCTTGAAGCTGCCGAAAAAAACCTTGAGTTTATCTGGACGGGCTGGGATGATGTTCTTGGCGGCGGCATATACTGGTCTTCGGAATATTCCGGCAAAAACGCCTGTTCAAACGCCCCTGCGGCAATAGCTTTTCTGCTTGCTTATCAGCTGACGGAAAATGAAGAATACCTTAAAAAGGGCATAATTATATATGACTGGATGAACTCCACCTTGCGTGAGGGCGACCTCTTCATTGACAATATCCGGGTCGAATCCGGTGCAAAAAACGGCTGGAAGGGCACTTACAATCAGGCAACAATGATTTACGCCGGCTCACTGCTCTATGAAATAACAGGTGAAAAAGAGTATTATGACCTGACTGTTGCAACAGTCAGAGCGACAGTGCCGCATATGTTCACAGTGACAGATAAAGCAGACGGGAGCAAGGCGGTAAAAATGAACGGTAACCCGATATTCAAGGCGTGGTGTGTCGGCTGGCTTGCACGGAGCTATGAAAAGTTTTATTCCGTCGCCCCGGATAAAGATGACACGCCTATGAATTATCTGAAAGCGGTGCTTGACCTGGAGCTTGAGACAAAGGACAAGAACGGCTTTTACGACCCGTTCTTCTGCTCCGGCGACACAGATGAAGAAAACTACAGCGAGATTCTTGCGCAGGACGGCGTTGCATCGACCCTGCTGTGCACGGCATATTACGACACACTTCTGAAATAAAACAGGGCAGACGGATAAACGGCATATTGCTTTTTTAATAAAATTGATGTTAAAAAAGGAGGAATTGCAGTGAAGAGGTTATTAAGCTTGTTTGCGACGGTAATAATGCTTGCCGGTGCGGTTTTGTCTCCGGCGTCGCCTTTTGCCTGTGATGCCTTCTCGACAGCAGAGTATATCACGCCCGAGCAGTTCGGAGCAGCCGGAGACGGCGTAACCGACGACACCGAAGCCATTGAAAAGTGCCTTAAAAGCAAAACAAAAGATGTATATCTCACAGGGGAATACCTTGTCAGCGCTTATATTTTTTCGCCCTACGAAAAGCACTTGTTTTCGGATTCTGTCAAAAAAGCAAAAATAATCTGCAATATTCCCGCAGACAGCAAGGCGCTCGCTTTCTACGGTGCATCGGAGTTTGACAACATAGTGTTTGTCAGCACGCTCAAGAGAACGGGAACCAGCCCTCACGGCGAAAAATATGAAAACACAAGCAACATTGTGCTCACAGAAATATGGGAGAACAGCGGCACCTTCAACAACTGTGATTTTATCAACGGGCTTACCGCAATAAGGGGCAGAAAAGCCACTGATTCGGACCTTATACCGCAGTCAATAACCGTAAACAACTGCACGTTCACGGATTGCAAAATTCCCGTTCAGGGCTACAGCAGAACAACAAGTGTCAACAACTGCAATTTCTATAACGACGGCGACCTTTACGGCGGCGACCACTGCGTGTATATTGAGCGTTTCGGATGCGAATCGCTGAGCGTAACCGGCTCTACTGTCAATACAATCAACAGCGACTCGGGCGCGGCTTTTCAGATATACGGCACTCCCGGCGCAAACGATATTATTCCCTCACTGACCGTCAGCGACTGTGAAATCAATGCAAACGGTATTGCCTCTGTGAGCGAGGCGGATGTAATAATTGACGGCACCGTATTCAACGCCCGGCACAGTCAACGGTATATAGCAACTGCCGTATCGGGCAGCATCTTTGTCAGAAACTCGCACTTTACTCACAGCTACGCCTTCACCTATGCCGGCACCGAAGTAAAACCTGTTGTCGAAAACTGCACATTTACGCTTGACACATCACTGTCACAGACTCGCTGCAATTACCCGTTTGCCAGCCGCAGCTGCAGATATATAAACTGGGGCGGGAATATAAGATTGGACGGCACCTCATTTTCCGACTGCCGTTTTACAAAAACAACAGGGAACGTTCTGAACAATCTTTATGTCAGGGATGTTGACGGATATAAAGTATCCTTCTCAGACTGTGTCTTTGACCCCGGCGACACGGTTATCAACGATGAAAACGCCGTTATTAAGTGGGAAAACTGCACAACAGACGGCACGGACATCAGCCCGCACGGCGATGATAATGTTCCCGATATTGAAATAAATAATTACAAGACATCAATTACGGTTGATTATAAATCCACGCTTATATTCCATACCGCATCTACGGCTCCGAAAGGGTATAAAATAGTATGGTCAAACGGCGATGAAGGCGCAGAGTGTAAAATCGACCGTGCGACACAGGCGGAATATCTGATTTCGGCAAAGCTTGTCCGTCTCTCAGACGGAGCGGTTGTAAAAACAACAAAAACCGAAACAGTGCACGTCAGACAGGATATATTCTCAATAATCATCGCATTTTTCAGACAGCTCCTGCATTTACTCCCCGTTTATGAGGATAATATCCGGAAATGAATATCGGATTGGTGTTTTGTTATAACCGATTGTAATAGTGATTTAACTGTATGTAATAAATGGTAAACTGTATTTAATAACAGATTACGTCAGAAACACCCCGTATGTTTTCAAGCATGCGGGGTGTCTGTTTTCAGGCAGTTGATTAGACAAATATTCAGTCAGAATTGTTGAATTAATTCTGAAAATGCAATATGATTTATGTATATTGACATTGAATATACTGGGCTGTCACTAAATCAAATGAAGTTTTTAACATAATGCATATAACTTGCTTAGGTTTATTCCGCCGAGAAGGTCGCCGAGGGTTGAGCCCTGTTTAGGTGCATTCAGAACATCTTTTATCGGTTTCATTACTTCATCGAATTTTTCTTTAACTGCCATTATCTGAAGTAGCTTTGCCGTGTTTTTTGCATCATCGCAGGCTTTGTGCATTTTTCCGTCGAAGTCTAATGCAAGCTCTGTCAGTGCGCTTTCCAGTGACTGTCTGTGGTCTTTGTGAAACACTCTTATATATAATCTCTGTAAGTCTCTCCAGTGTTTACCGCATAACATCTGATATTTATTGGTCAAGCTTTTGTAGTTGCATTCTTCAACAATCTGCTTTTTGTCGTTTTCCGACCACTGGTATATTCTGAACTTTTCCGGACCTATCCAGTTTACAAACCTTTCAATCGCTTCATCAAAGCCGGGTGATTCATTTGTTTCCGTTTTTGATATGCTTGTCAGTTTGAATAAATCTTTGCTGAATGACGCGTGTTCCGGTTTTACATATATATCGAAGCTATCAACATATTCGTAATTGTCATCTAGTCTCACCGCACCGATTTCAATTACTTCGTTTCTCATTTGTTTTCGGACTGCTTTATCCAAAACTGGTGCAAATTCAAGGTCAACTATAATGTGCTGCATTTATTCCTCCGTAACTTATGTTTTTAATAGCAGTCAGGTGCATCGTTCGTTCCGGAACCGAGTTTTTTGTTTGCGGCTGCTCCGAGCAGAACCGCAATAAGGTCATCAATCGGACCGGGCATAAAATCAACCGGGGATATTACATACAACACCACAATAACAATAAGCATTCCTTTAATGATATTTTCCATGGTATTTCTCCTTTTTGTTTTTTATTGAGGTATGCTCCTCTTTTATTGTCTTAATTATATATCCGCAGGAGGAGTAAATAAATTGAAACAAATGCGGATTAAAGGTATCTAATACGGGGAGATGTGCGAATTATACCTGATGAAAAACATAAGAGAGTGTCCGCGGCACCCTCTTTACAGTTTATATGCATTCTTTATATGCATTTTGTGAAAAAAAGCACGGACTTCTTATAACCGGAAGTCCGTGAAAAAAGTTATGTCAGGCTTTCAAAAACAAGCGTTGCCTGGATTCTGTCGCCGCCCATAAAGCCGGAGCTGTGTGCCGAGGCGGTGGTAATGGTGTGTAAACGGTAGCCTTTGGAGCACTGCCTGTTAATGACACTTTCCAGTTCGGAAAGGTTTCCCGAGCCTGTTCCGAGGAGTTTTTCCTTGAGGGTTACCTGAAGAACAACATAGTTTGGTATCATTTATAAATCCTCCTGATGCTTGATTTGTTATTATCATAGTTAAATACTTGTCAAAAGTAAAGCCTTTCGATGAGGAAAATCAGCTGTGTCAGAACTTTTATGTGATTTTCCCCTTTGTATTTGTGATGTTTTTTTCAATGATTTTCATTTCAACAGACAAGCCGATTTTCTTGAAGTATTCCGGTTTTTCCGTTGATTTCTTCAAAAGATTCAATGCCGTAATTCTCTGCCTTGCATTCATTTTCTGCGCCTCCCGTCCACTCAATCAGTTTGTTTTTAAACATTTTATCATTCTCAATCTGTTCTGCCGACGAACCGTATTCTTTTTCGAATTCTTTTACGAGAATCCAGCCGAGCGCTTCCGTAATTGAAGCCGCTGTAACGGCATTAATAACATTGCCTGCGCCCGGAATCCAGCCTACCAGAACCTGAGAGGTCGCTCTGCCAACCATTGTTGTCATACTGGTTCCCATTGCGGATTTTGCTGAGGCTTTCGACAGTTTTACCCCGAAAACCTTACCGAGAGCAACCGTCATAGCTATCTGTGTGGGTGTGATTATTGCGCTGTCGGAGCAGGGAACCTGGGCCAACCCTGCTCCTACTGTTGCCGCTGCTACTGATGCGGCATGAATAATTGAGTTGCACATTATTTTCTGTTTCTTTGTCATACTGCCAATCCTCCTGTCTGATCTGCTGCTGATATATTATCGATTGTTTTGATTACCACAATTACTTCATAGCCGTCTGCCTGGGAGTTAACAACCGGCTGGAACATGTCTTTTACTTTTTCAACCGCCGCGTTCTGTGCGTTCAGAATATCGTTTGATTCGTATGCGATTTCATTAATCATGTCTGCTCTTGCACGCTTTTCCATTTTGCTGGAATCTTCCGGCTTGAGTTCGATTTTTCCGGGAACGAATCTTTCTTTTTCGAGTTCACCGATTTCTGTTTTTGATACATCAATATCAACGATAAACTCGGGTGCAGGTATTTCAATTGTAACTGTTTTGTTGTCATTATCTGTTGAAATATCTTTTTCGTTGAACCTGTTGAAATCTACTGTCCATATTGATTTTCCGTAAAACATTACTGTCTGAGTTTTTGTCAGATAATTGATGTTTAACAAACCGGTGTCGGTAATTGTTTCCAGCTGCGACATCTGTCTTTCGTATACTTCGAATTTGGCGAGTTCCTTTGCTCTACCCAGAATCACAGGACCGAAGTCAACTGCAAGGTATCCGAATAATCCATTATCTTCAAGAACCTCATCGTGATCATATGCGTCTCCCGGGTCTGCGGGTTCCGGTTTGTTAAATACTGAATATGCCACAAACACGATAACGCCTACAAGTGCAAGGGATAAAATCGATTTGAGTAATCCGCCTAATTTACGTGTTAACATGACACACGTCCTTTCTGTTTTTTACCGAGGTTGTCTCCTCTTGTTGTCTTAATTATATATCCGCATATAAAGCAAATAAATTGAAACAGGTGCGGATTAACCGATGTTAATTACGAAAACAATGCGAATTATAATAAAAAAGAGCGTCTTCCGGCGCTCTTTTCGATTTATTCTATTATATTTACTGCTTGGTTCGCTTGTTTTTCAGCTGTTCATACGCTTCTCTGTTTATTTTGCCTTCCGCAAGCATTTCTTCAGACCAGAACTGAAGAGTTTCGACAAGAACCGATATTTTCTCCAGCTCTGCCTGAATTTCAATAAAATCTTCCATCTGGTTGTCGTCAACGGTATTGTCTATTGATATTTCCATAAGGCGGTTCTGTTTACCCTGCATACTGTTGAGAGAAACCATCATTTCAAGAACTATCTGTCTTAAATCCTTAACGGAAACCTCCGGCACATATTGCCTGCCTATTGCACACTCCTTTGAACAGTAATAGTTGCAAAGCGCAGGCTCCTTATATCCTTCTGCCATACAGATGACTTCATCGGGATACGGGACAGCACCGCGGTTCTCGATTCTTTCAATTCTGTCAGAGGGAATATTTACTATTTCGCTTGCCTGGTCTCTGGTCAGGTGATTTTCTTCGCGCTTTAATTGGTAAATGTTTTTGTTTTCTTTTACAGATGCTTTTCCCATTATATCCTCCCGACGATTGTTTATCAGTATTTATTATAGATTATTCCACTGTAATAAGCAAGCGTCTTACATATGATTACTTTTTCAATTAATCAAAAAGATGAGAAACCCCGGCAGATTTGCTCTGCCGGGGCTGTTTTTTGCTGTATTCGTGGGCAAAAGTCGAAATGCCCGGTGTTTGAAAAGTGCAAAACAGGTGCAAGTGAAAGCAGAAGCTTCAATTATTGCACCATCAAATCGGGTAATGTCCTTTCGGTAATCTGAAACACCTTTTTCTGAATACGGGCTCAGTATTTTGAGCCGAATATGAGGGCAAAAATCCGGTGGAAAAATCCGATTATCTTTTGCCAGAAGCTGACGCTGTGATCTTTGCCGCACCATTTGCATATATTTGTGTTCTGCGAGGGTGAGCCGAGCTGAGCGTTGCATTCGTCACAGCGGCTGTCATTGTTGCTGTCAACGTGTTTCCCGGTTGCGGGAATTGTCTGCTGTGCGGTCAGAACCTTGCCGCACCCGGAGCACTTGCTTCCTTCTGTCAGACCTGATTCGGAACAGGTGGGAGCCACAGCGGGAATGCTGACTGCTTTTATGTGATTGGCCGGATTTTCAGCGGTAGTTACGGTTTTTGATTCACTGTGACCGTCATAGCTTGCGGTATATGTTTTTTTGCCGTTTTCCGAGCACGTGGCTTCCTTATCGGTTACAGAGGTAACATCGGCGTCATAATAAGCGATATGACTGCTGTCAAATGAGCAGACATACATCGCTTTTGCCGTGAAATCATCTGCCCACACAAACCTGCTGAACTGATAGTCATGACCGTCGCTTTCTTCCCAGACGGCATAAAGCGTAAGGTCTGATTGCAAATCTATGCTGTCGCCGGGCTGATACTGCACTGCCGTTGCTCCTGCTTCTGTTGCCCAGCCCATAAAACGGAACCCGTTGCGTTTCGGAATAACATCGGGTATTACATCCATAAATGACCACTGATTTGCAGGACCGTCCGTTCCGCCGTTCAGGTTATAGACAAGGTAAAAGAAACGGTCGGCATACTCCCATTCTTCAACCGGTATCAGTTCATATTCGGCGAAATCATCTTCAATCCACGTCCACTCGTCAATCATCCTGACGCCGTGGGAAAATAGGTCGTTAAACAAAGATTCCCTTGCGTCACGGTTCTCTTCAAGCGTTCCGCTGAATTCTCTTAATCCCAGCACCGCTTTGACATAACGCCAGGAGAGCTTGCTGCGTCCGATTGCCTCAAGCGCATCGTCCGAGCCCTCTGAAGCACTTTCAGCCAGAGCCCAGAGCCCGTCAATCTTTTCCGCTTCTTCATCATCAATTGAAAATGTATCGCCCATACGGCAGATAAGATTTACATGACCTTTTGTGCAGGCGGTGAGTTCATCGATGATTTCTTTAATGTATTCTCCGCCTTCACCATAGTAGCCGTTACAGAACTCCAGCATTTTTGCATCATAATTACAGTAAGGGTTCTCAAGCAGTTCTGCTATCAGGTAAGTTCTGAGCTCGCCGAATTCCGTGTCGCAGCGGTCAACATAATAGTTTCCCTCTTCATAAACGCCCTTGACGCCATATCTGTTAAAACACTGTATGTTTTTCTGCAGAACATTGAAATCCGGGAATATACCGAGCGTATAGGCATAATTGGTTGTATAATCCCAGATATACAATCTGTTGCAGATTCCGGACCAGTCCTCAAGGTCCTCAATCAGCTCCCTGTTGACCTGACAGCTGCTGTCATCCAAAGCATGCGAAAAACAGCATTCAAAAGTGCAGAGGGTTACAATGACGTTGTCTTTCGGACGGACCTGAGACGGCGCTTTGCGCGAGTATGTATAGGCAAGCGTGTCAAATGCAATATTGTTATATCCGTTTGCTTTGACAGCGTCTGCTACCCTGTTGACAAACGCAATCAGAGAGCCGGCGTGCGACCCGTTTGCGTTATCAAGAGCTTTGCAGTTTTCGCATTCGCAATAATCAAGATTGTCTGCCTGAGAAAGCGAAACAATCTGCAGGTCGGCATTACTGTTATGTTCCGATTTCAGAACATCAAAAACCTCATTGAGGACGATTTCATAAACCTCGTCATTGGTCAGACAAAGCTGTGTGGGAACTCTCATGCCGTCACGCATGGCAAAATATTCCGGATGACTTTCAAAATATTTTTCTGCAGAGCAGAATACGGTTGAGAGTGTATGGCAGGCGGCATCGCCGAGATAAGGGATGTTCCCTCCCTGTTCGGGGGAATAAGTCTGATAAACACCGTTGAGCTTGTGTGAAACCGAATACAAAGACATCCAGCCGCTGCGCCAGTCAGTGTTTCTGTATTCAAAAAAGGGCTCATATTCGATTTTTTCCTGCGGAAGTGTCATTTTATCGGAGGTCATAACCATCGCGGGATACCAGCCGTAGCATTTATAACCGCAGAATTTTTCAAGGAACGTATGAACGCCGTAGATAGTTCCGCGTCCGCCCGCACCGAAAATGGCAATACCGTTGTGAAACGGAGCAATAACATACGAATCAGCCGCTTTGCCTTCAAGATCATCAGCCGTGTCATAGACAGAGGTAGCACCGACACAGAATTTAAAACCGTCAAACGGCGTATCGTCCGTGATAATCTCGAAGAGGCTTTTGTTAATCTCATACAGATATTCCTGCAGTGTTTCTGCGGCATACATTTCTGTTGAAGTTGCATTTGCAGAAACAACTATTGCGTATTCCTCTTCAGCGGCATCCGTTTTCATGACCGGACAGAAGAAAGAAACTGTAACGGCAAATACCATAAGCAATGCGGTTGTTACCGTCTTTGTGCTTTTCTTTTTCACGGAGTTACACCTCGTTTCCGTCTGATTTCTGTATTATGAAGTAAACGACAGCAGAAATGAACCTACTATAAATATATCATATCATACGCGGGTTATGTTTCAAATAAGAAAATTCAGAAAAATCTCGCTGTTCAAAATAATCTTCGGCATGCTAAAACCGACTGTCATCAAGCCCGGTTCTTAATCAAAGCCCGTGTTACCGAAATATACATAAATTCGGGCGCTTTAAAACAATTATTGACAAAACCGTGCTGTGAAAAAACTTTTTGACAACAGAAAGCTTATTTCACACAGTTGTCCTTCCCGCTCATAATTACTTTTCGGTTTTGCTAAAGAAATACACCAAAATCAAAAATCCCCTGCAGAATTGCTCTGCAGGGGATTGCTCTTTTTGCGGCGAATGTGTGCAAATGTCACCGGCCCTTATAATATAAGGATTTTCAGATTAACATGGCGTGCAAAAGAATAAGAACCCGGATTGCATCAGAATCAGAGTTGATAATTGAATTCTGATAAACCGATTATTAACAAAGTGTAAAAACTTCACGGAAAATATTGACTGTCGGTCATTTTCGGACTATTATGTCAAAAGATGACTGACAGTCATTTTTATATCCGTATCGGAAAAGGTGTTGATTATGTCATATATTGAAGAAAAAAAGAATCTGAAAAGAAGCAGAATCATTGATGCTGCGTCAAAACTGTTTCTTGATAAAAGCTTTGCGTCCACTGCCGTGGATGATGTTGTCAGGCTGGCGGGCGTCGCGAAGGGCACATTTTACCTTTATTTCAAGGATAAATACGATTTGCTTGACCAGATTGTTTCATTTCAGAGCGCGGAGGTTCTGAAAAACGGAATCGCTCTGCTTGCCGAAAAGGAGAAAACCGCCGAAATGACTCTTATTGAAAGGAGTAATTTCCTTACGGATTATGTTGTTGACTATCTTTTCGAGCATAAAGACCTGGCGGCTCTGCTCAACAAAAAGCTTTCGTCGTGCTTCCGCAATCTTTCATCGGGCGAAGGCGGAGATTTTACCCCACTCATCGACACGCTTGCAGAAGATCTTGTCGAAAAAGGTCTGAGCGAAGCGTCGGCGAAAATGAAGATATATCTCGTCATTGACCTTATCGGTTCGGTCTGCTGCGATTCCGTTCTCGGCAAAGGACCGTATTCGCTCGAGCAGATAAGACCGGAGCTTAAAAAGGCCGTCGCCGGCATTCTGGGAGGTGACTGCAGTGATTGACAGGCTTGCGCATTTTATAGCAGGGCATCCGAAAACAATTCTGATAACGGCTACTCTGCTGCTTATACCGTCGTTTTTCGGCTATATCAGCACATTTGTAAACTATGATATTATGTCATATCTTCCCGGAGACATTGAGTCTGTGCAGGGCGAGGACATACTTGACAAAGAATTCGGGCTTGCGGCAAACGCTTTTCTTGTTGTTGACGATATGAGCCCGAAGGATGTTGTCAGACTCAAGGGCGAAATAGCAGGCATAAAAGGCGTTTCAAATGTTACCTGGGTGGATGATATTGCCGACATAAGCATTCCTCAATCTATGCTTCCCGATGTAGTGACGGATATTTTCTATGCGAACGGCGGCAGGTCAACCCTGCTGATGATACAGTTCGAACATGGCTCCGCGACCACATCGACAATGAACGCGATTAAGGAAATCCGCACAAAGCTCAACAAGCAGTGCTTCCTGAGCGGGATGTCCGCTATTATTACGGACACAAAAGAACTCAGCGACTCGGAGGCTCCCAGATATATTGTCATTGCCGTTGTTCTCGCACTCATTGCTCTTTCTTTCACTATGGATTCCTTCGTGCTGCCTCTGGTGCTTCTTGCCGCTCTGGGCTATGCCGTCGTTTACAATCTCGGCACAAACTTCTTTATGCCCGGCGGAATATCATATATCACTCAAAGCGTTGCCGCTATTCTGCAGCTGGGCGTCACAATGGATTATTCCGTATTCCTCATGGACCGCTTCAATGAAGAGCAGAAAAACACAGACAGCAGAACAGAGGCGATGGCGCGGGCGGTTTCATCAACATTTGTTTCTCTTGCGGGCTCATCCCTGACGACGATATTCGGCTTTCTGGCGCTGTGCTTCATGAGCCTTACGCTCGGCTTCGACATAGGAATCGTTATGGCAAAGGGCGTTGTTTTCGGCGTTATGACCGTTGTGGTTGTTCTGCCCGCCTTCCTGCTTATTTTCTACAAGCCGATTTACAGATTCAGGCACAGAAGAGTAATACCCGGTTTCAGACGTCTTAACAGTTTTGTTGTCGATCACAGAAAAGTTCTTTCCGTTATTTTCGCGGCTCTGATTATCCCTTCATATATTGCGAAGAGTGCGGTTGCACTCGATTACGTTATTTCAAACGCTCTGCCCGAGCAGCTTGATTCCGTTCAGGCACTCGGAAAACTAAAGGGCGATTTCAATATGGCGACAACTCACTTTGTTATCATTGACGACAAGGTCCCTTCGGGAAAGGTTTCCGAAATGATTGACGAGTTCGAAGAGGTTGACGGTATTTCGGGCATTATCTCGCTCAACTCATTTGTCGGTCCCGCTATCAGCGAGAATATGCTGCCGGAGAGCATAAAGGAAATCTGCTTCAAAAACGGAAAGCAGCTTATGATGGTCAATTCCGTTTACACTCCGTCATCAAACGAGGAAAACGAACAGGTTGACAGGCTGACGGAGATTTTGAAAAAATACGACAAATCCGGATATCTTACGGGTGAAGGCGCTATGTCAAAAGACCTGATAAGCGTTACGGACAAAGACTTCAAAGTCACGAGCATTATATCGATTGCGGCAATATTCATACTGATAGCGGTTATTTTCAAGTCGGTATCAATCCCCGTTCTTCTTGTTGCGGGAATTGAACTTGCGATAATGATTAACCTTGCCGTATCGCTGTTCACAGGAGCGAATGTGTCGTTTATAGCCCCGACAATAATCAGTTGCGTTCAGCTTGGCGCGACGGTGGATTATGCAATTCTGATGAGCACGAGATTCCGTGAGGAACTGAACAAAGGGCACGACAAGCTTGAAGCGATGAAAATTGCGGCTGAGGCGTCGGACAAATCGATTTTCCAGTCGGCGCTGGTATTTTTCTGCGCAACATTCGGTGTGTATTGCGTATGCAATATTGAAATTGTCAAATCCATTTGCTCTATGCTCGCAAGGGGTGCGGTAATCAGCGGGCTTGTAATAATCGTATTCCTGCCTGCGCTACTGACCTGTTTTGAAAGCATAATCGGCAAAACATCCTACGGTTGGAGAAAAAAAGACGCTCGTGCGGAAAGGGTGAATAAAATGAGCGCATCATCAATAATCAAAAAATCCGTCGCCGTAACAACGGTGATTGCAATGCTTGCAGGTCTGTGCTCCTGCGCTTCAAAGCAGGAAGAAACCGCGGACAGCGTCAGTGATAAAACCATCGTTGAGCAGCAGCCTGTTTACAGCGAAAAGCCCGGCTCTGTTTCCAAATCCGAGACGGTTTATATCAACATAAAAAGCACCGGCGATATAGATAATATCAATGTGACCGATTGGCTTCATACGGATAAAGGCGAGGTCCGCGTAACCGACAGAAGCGGTCTTGAAAACATCGAAAACATCAAGGGCTACACCCTGCCCGTTGAAGAAGGCGGAAACATAGTCTGGAACATGACGGAAACCGATCTTTATTACAGCGGCGAGACGAATAAGAAGCCGCCTGTTGATATAGATATTTCATATACACTTGACGGCAAAAAGATTTCACCCGAAAAGCTCGCGGGCAAAAGCGGAAAAGTCAGAATAGATGTTAAGATGAACAACAATCTCAGCGAAACGACTGACATTGACGGCAAAAAAATCAAGGTTTTTCTGCCCGTTCTTGTTATTGGCGGATTCATCCTGCCCGAAGCGGAGTTTTCAGGCGTGCAGGTCAAAAACGGAAGGGCTGTCGGCGACGGCACAAAAGAGATTGCGGTTATGTTCGGCGTGCCCGGACTGAGTGAAAGTCTTAACCTGAAAGAGCTCGGCTTAAATGAGATTACGGGAATTGAGCTCGGCTCGACCGCAAGCGTTACCGCCGACGCGAAAAACTTTTCACTCGGGAATATGTATTTTGCCGCTGTTCCGATTAGTTCACTGAACATTGAGCTTGAAAATGACAATTCGATAGACGACCTGAAAACCGTGCTTTCGGTCCTCAGCGAGGTGCAGAACACCGTAAGTCAGATGGATATTGACAAACTTATGTCAATGCTTTCGCCCGGTTCGGATTCCCTGCTGAATGTGGTTGAAGACGCAGTTGACCTGTATAACAGCAACAAGGCGTTAATCAAGGTTCTTGCAAAATACACATCACCCGAAAACAATGCCGCGCTTAAAAATCTGCTTGAATTTATTACGGATGAAAACACAGTCAAGGCCCTTTCGATTCTAACGGATTCCAGCGTTACAAAGTTTTTTGCGGGACTTTCGGATATGAGCGACAGCATTACGGCAGCAGATTCGCTGCTTAAAGATTTACAGGACCCCGAGGTCCGCAAGGCGCTCGACAATCTTCCGCAGACGGTTGAGAAAATTGCCGAAATACAAAAAGTCCTGAACGAAAATCAGGACACGGTTGATTATCTTGTATCGCTGCTCAACGGCGACACAGCCGACGCGGTAACCAAAATATTCTCAATGCTCGATGAAACCGACCTTAAAAAGCTCGATGAGAAATACGGCACCCTGACAGAAAATGCCGGCGATATCGCGGCAAGAATCGAAAAGTGGATTTCTTTCGGTAAATCATACCGGATATTCACGGACGCCGCCGATGACATGCAGACTTCCGTCTTCTTTATTTATATGACTCCGTCAATCGAAATAAAGACGGACAAAAGCGAGACGTCAACCGTGCTTTCGGGCGAATCGCCGCTGGATGAGTTTATAAAGAGATTCAAATAAGCAAGCAAAGTTTCGTTTTTCCATCCCTGCCTCACTGTAATTATCTCACAAACAAAGTCCAAAAACGCGGACTTCAACTTGTAATGTCTCAGAAGGCAAAAAATGCCGCCCACAATAAGTGAGCGGCTTAATTCTTATTTGTATTTACTCTGCAAACCGGAATTCAGCTGTCTAATCCATCAATAAATGACTTTATGACTTCGCCGCATTCCTCCGGCTTCTGCTCATAGATCATATGATCGCCGCCAAGCAGGATGACTTCACAGTTTCCCATTTTTTCGGTATATGGATTAATCACTTCTTCACGCTGCTTTGCGAAGTTATCTACCTGCTCTTGTATTTTTTCATCCGATATTCCGTCACTGTCAGGTGCTTTCAGACCATTCTTTTCTTTCAGAGCGGCGAACCATTTCAAATACTCGCGAAATTCTTCCTTCGTCTGAAATCCCCAGCTTGCACAAATATACAGCTTGGGAATATCATTGGTCACAATGCCGTTCCATGCTGCCAGACGGTTTTGCGGAAGCAGACAACTTTCTGATGTCGGCGCAATCGAATCCTCTGTCATCAGTTCAAGCGCATCACATAGGCGCTGTTCTTCCTCGGAATAATTGTCCGGCAGAAGATAATAGTTTTGTCTGAGCGCATATCTGCTGAAACCGAGCTTTGCAAGAAATACCAATGCTTTATCACTGAAACCGACTGTTCTTTCAGGCTCGTCATCAGACGCATTTTCACTAAGCTGAGAACCGTCAACAAAAACGACTGCTTCGATCTCATCGGGATACTTGCTTGACCAGTAATTCGAATAAGCTCCGCCAATCGAATGGGGCATGAGGATATACGGT
>JAEEGL011004258.1_pt1 | contig 31913 bp, 28 predicted proteins | sample 9134231 | NCBI WGS metagenome assembly JAEEGL01 (sample SAMN16246548, study PRJNA631951) | gut metagenome | biome: gut microbiome; feature: rumen; material: fiber-attached | host: Bos | place: Iran: Karaj | collected 2018-10 | reverse complement strand
CCACCTTCATGATTGTTATCGGCAGCGGCCCAGGAGGCTATGTGGGCCCCTTTGACGGCAGCCACATAGCCTCCTGGGCCGCTGCCGATAACAATCATGTTGTATTTCATAATCAGTCTATTATTTATTTCTTATAGAATATTTATAAATTGCAAAGATACACATATTATTTCAAACATGCAAAACTTTTTTCCACCATCAGCCATAATATGATTAAACACTGACTGTCAATATATTACAGCGAACTAGTACACTTTAACGATCATTCAGTCAGTCTGTTATGCTGATTTCTAGCTGACACCCTGCTGGAAGCTTGCTGAAAGCTCCCTACTTTTCAGGGAGTCTTCAGCCAGTTATCAGCTAGTTGATAGGGCGTTGGTCTGACCTTGAGCACTTTACAAGCACCAGAATCTTGGAACTTTCTGGTAGACAACTATTTGCATTACACCCCAGAATCGAAAAGTAAATTTTTCAAAACAAAAAAAAGGCCTCCGGCAAGTTACTTTTTTAACCGACTTAGGTGAATAAGTCGACCACCCGACACAGGGTCAATCACTTAGAAATTAACTGTCGAAAAATATCGTTTGAATATCAAATAATTGTCACTAACCATTGAGTTTCAACATCCTGCAAACGATATCAACAACCAAGGTGTTAATCTTCAACTCGCTATCAACTTTTAAACAAACGGGGGCAAACCCCTCGAATTTTTGAAAAAAAATTTCGACATTTGTCAAAAAAATCGTATCTTAGAAAGCGGTACCAAAATGTTAAAATTTAAATTTAAATTTGGAAATGTGAGGGTTACAAAAAAGAGATTTTTGGGGAGGTCGGCCGACGGGGCCTTTCTTTACAAAACTAATCTGAATTCACCAAATTTATTTTTCACAATCTGTGCACAAATATTGAGTGATATTTGCAAGGTGAAACAAGGGGCTCACTCCGCGGAGAAACGAAAATTGGAAGTTGAAAACTAGGGGGTTGCCCTGAACAAATATGAACAATAAAGATATGGAAAAAAGGAATATGATCGAGGAAGATTACAAGAGAGTATGGGCCGAGTGTTTGGAGGTGATCAAGGACACGCTGGGGCCGGAGAACCGTAAGGCCTACGAGACGTGGTTCACACCTATCGTGCCGTTGAAACTGGAGGGTTCGACGCTGCTGGTGCAGGTGCCGAGCCAGTTCTTTTACGAGTGGATTGAGGAGCATTATATCGACCTGCTGCGCCGGGTGATCCGGATGCACCTGGGGCCTGGCGCCATGCTGAAGTACAGCATCGTGATGGATCAGACCATCCCTGGCGACCCCTTGACCACCATGCTGCCCTCGCAGCAGCTCCGTGCCACGCGCAATCCAATGACCGACCTGCCGGTCAATCTAAATAAAGAAGGCGCGCGCGAGCTGCCCAACCCCTTCGTCATCCCCGGCATTCAGAAGACCCGCATCCCCTCGCAGCTGAGTCCCAACTACACGTTGGAGAACTTTGTCGAGGGCGACTGCAACCGCCTGGCCCGTTCGGCCGGCTATGCAGTGGCCGACAAGCCGGGGCAGACCTCGTTCAATCCCCTGCTGCTCCATAGCGGCGTGGGCCTCGGAAAGACCCATTTGGCCAACGCCATCGGTCTGAAGACCAAGGAACTGCACCCCGACAAGATTGTCCTCTACGTCACCAGCGAGCAGTTCATGCAGCAGTATGCCGAGGCCGGTCGTGCCGGTACCACCAACGATTTCATCCATTTCTACGAGATGATCGATGTGCTCATCATCGACGACATCCAGTTCTGGGCCGGCAAGGCACCCAAAACCCAGGAGGCTTTCTTCCACATCTTCAACCATCTGCACCAGCGTGGCTGCCAGATTATCATCACCTCCGACAAGGCACCCGGCGAGTTGCAGGGCCTCGAGCCGCGCCTGATCAGCCGCCTCAAGTGGGGTCTCAACGCCGACCTCCAGGCACCCGATGTGGAAACCCGCAAACGTATCCTGCGCCAAAAACTCCACAACGACGGCATTGAGATGAGCGATGATGTGATTGAATACATCGCGTACAATATTAATACCAACGTTCGCGAGCTGGAAGGCGCCCTTATCTCGCTCATCGCCCAAAGTTCACTCAACCGCAAACAGATCACTCTCGAGCTCACAAAGCAGATGATCGACAAGTATGTCCAGAGCTCAAGCCGCGAGGTGACCATCGATTACATCCAGAAAGTGGTGTGCGATTATCTGGAGCTGCCGGTCGATGCAATCCAGCAGACCTCGCGTAAGCGCGAGATTGTCCAGGCTCGCCAGCTGAGTATGTACTTTGCAAAGAAGATCACCAAGTCGAGTTTGGCCGTCATCGGAGCCCAGTGTGGCAACAAAGACCATGCCACAGTGCTCCACGCCTGCAAACAAATCGAGAACCTACGCCAGACCGACCGCTATATGCGCACCATGGTCGAGGAGCTGGAGAAGAAACTCTCCGAATGAAAATCGCGTTCAAGCCGGGGACAATGATCTACCCGCTGCCGGCGGTGATGGTCACCTGCGGCGACGCGCCGGAGAACTGGAACATCATCACCGTGGCCTGGACGGGCACCCTTTGCAGCGACCCTCCGATGTGTTACGTCAGCATCCGCCCCGAGCGCCACAGTCATAGTCTGATAGAACGCACCGGAGAGTTTGTCATCAACCTCACCACCGCCGACCTGGCCCGCCAGACCGACTGGTGTGGAGTGCGTAGTGGACGCGAATACAACAAGTTCCGTGAGATGGGTCTACACGCTGAAGAGGCCCAGTTGGTCAAGGCTCCGCTGATCGCCGAAAGCCCTCTGAACATCGAATGCCGCGTCCGTGAGGTGCGCCCTCTGGGGTCGCACGACATGTTTGTGGCCGACGTGGTGGCCATCGACGCCGAGGAAAGCCTCATAGACAAGAGTACAGGCCAGTTCCAGCTGAACCATGCCGGCCCACTCGCCTACTCCCATGGCAAGTACTATTCGCTGGGTGAGAAACTGGGAGGCTTCGGATTTTCAGTCAAGAAAAAGAAATAATCCTATGAATATTGTTTGTGTTGAAAGCCTCGGCATCCCCCAGGCACGCTTTGTAAGCCTCAAGGAGCATTACGCCTCCATGGGGCATGAGTTCACCTATTTTATGGATCGCCGCGAGGACGAGCCGACGCTCGTCGAGCGCATGAGCAAGGCCGACATTGCCGTCATCAGCAATATCAAGCTGACTGCCACCGTGCTTTCGCAATGCCCTAACCTCAAATACCTCAGCGTGGCCTTCACCGGCCTGGACCATATCGACCTCGCATACTGCGAAGCACACGGTATCAAGGTGCAGAATGCCGCCGGCTACAGTACCACCGCCGTCAGCGAACTGGCCGTAGGCATGATGCTCGACCTGCTGCGTAACATCCTTACCCTGAGCGAGTCGATGCACCAGGGTGGCAGCCGTGGCACTTTCCTGGGCCGCGAACTGAGGGGTAAGACCGTGGGTATCGTCGGCACAGGTGCCATTGGCACCGCCACAGCACGCCTCTTACTGGCCTTCGGAGCCAACGTAATAGCCTGGAGCCGCACCCGCCGTCCCGAGGTGGAAGCGATGGGAGTCACCTACATGGAGTTCGACGACCTGCTTCGTCAGAGCGACATCGTGTCACTGCACGTGCCCCTGAACGACACAACCCGCGGCCTGATTGGCGAGCGCGAGCTGACGCTGATGAAGCCATCGGCACTGCTGGTCAACACCGCCCGCGGCCCCGTGTGCGACATTGCCGCCGTCGGCAAGGCACTGATTGACGGGCGCATTGCCGGTGCCGCCTTCGATGTCTTCGAGCATGAGCCTCCCCTGCCCATCGACCATCTGCTGCTATCCACCAACCGCTGCCTGGTGACCCCGCATGTGGCTTTTGCGACCGAAGAGAGCTTTGCCGCCCGTGCCGACATTGTCTTCGGCCATGTGGACGACTACCTCAAGCAATAATCGGCAAACACAACTCCACATCCTTTACCCCCGTGCGGATCAATCTGCACGGGGTATTATTTTTAAGATAGGTCGCGCACGATCTAATTCGTACCTGCCCCGTGTCAAGACCGAGTGATGTCCGACTACAGTCGGAGTTGAGTCGGAGTTGATACGGAGTTGACTCGGAGTTGTGTCGGACTTGATGGCTCGTTAATGCTGACTTACAGCCATTTAAATGTCATTTATACCATAATAATATTGATAATCAGACACTTGCATCGTTATTTAAAACATTCAGCAATCCGGCGTCTTTTGGTGCCATCGACCGTTGTCGACCCGGACAGAATGCTTCCGACGGCCCTCGAATTCCAAATTAAATCGTGCACGACTTAATTATCCAGTCGGGGGTAAAAAATGAAATAATAGCAAAAATCGACCTCCACTGCTGCGCTAGCGGCTGAAGCCACCTCGGAGTGTAGTGAAGAGTTTGTGTCCGAAAAGGTAATATTCCGGCAAGAGAAGTCCCTGATAGACCTGCGGGACGGGGTGGGTACCGTTGCGGCGGCGCTTCTCGTCGAGGGCGGGTTTCCACTGGCGGTACTGGCGGTGGGCCTTGCGAACGGCCTGAAATTCACCCTTATGCCCCTCCAGAAGAAACTTCAATGCCGCCACGCGGTCGAGCCACATGCGCATCGAGAGTACCTTCTCACGGCTACCTTCAGGCAGGTTTTTATAGAGCATCGATAGGTTGTTGCGGAAGTTGAGCTCGGTCTTGAAGGGCGAAGACTTGGGCAGGGTGCCGCCGCCCACATGATAGACCGTGGAGCGAGGGCAGTAGCTGACGCGGTGACCGGCCAGATGAGTGCGCCAACAGAAGTCAATCTCCTCCATGTGGGCGAAGAAATCTCCGTCCAGACCGCCCAACTCTTTCCACACACTGGCCCGGACAAACATGCAGGCGCCTGTGGCCCAGAAGATGTCGCACTCGTCGTCATACTGACCATGGTCCTGTTCGAGGGTCGAGAAGAGGCGTCCACGGCAGAAAGGATAGCCGTAGCGGTCGATATAACCGCCGGCCCCTCCGGCATATTCAAAGGTGTCACGTTGGTCATACATCAGCAACTTGGGCTGTGCGACAGCGATATCGGGCTGGGCCTCCATCATCGTCACCACCGGTTCAATCCAGCCGGGCGTGCACTCCACGTCGCTGTTGAGAAGCACGTAATAGTCGGCTTCCACCTGCTGCAATGCCTTGTTGTACCCTTCAGCGAAGCCATAGTTCTTGTCCAATGTGATCAGCCTTACCTGGGGATACCGCTCTTGAAGGAAAGCCACTGAGTCGTCGGTCGACCCGTTGTCGGCCACCACCAGTTGCGCATCACCGCTGCATGTCGTGACCGAAGGCAAGAAACGCTCGAGCATCGTGCGCCCGTTCCAGTTGAGTATGACGATGGCTACATTGTTCATGGCTTGATGATTTTGAGGGTTCCGTCTTTCAAGATGCGGCCTTCACGGGTGAGTTTCCAGCGGCGATGGCTCCAAAGCCAGTACTCGGGCCGGGCCATGATCTCCTGTTCCAGACGGCGTACATAACGTTCAACAACAGTGTATTGCGGCACCTCCAAGGGTTTCTCGCAGAGGAGGCTGAACTCGACCTCGTAATATCCGCGGCGAACGCGGCGGACTGTATAGTAGATTACCGGATAGTTGTACTTGCGGGCAAAGTATTCCGTTCCGTAAAGGAAGGCCGTATCACGCCCGAGGAAGGTGGTCCAGTAGCTCCGATGGGGGTTGCTGGGGCTTTGGTCGCCCAACATCATCAGCGCACAAGGCACACGATGGGCGTCGAAGAAGGCCACATGTTCACGCACATCGGTCTGGTCGACCACCTGGGTGCCGTAGCGGGTGCGGCGGCGTGTGATGTAGGCAGCGGTAGCCTTGTCGTCCAAAGGCTTGCCAACCCCGATGCCATGATGGAGGAGTTGCATGTTGAGCGAGGAGACCATGTACTCCCAGTTGCCATAATGGGCCGAGGCAAGGATGACACTGCGGCCCTGTTCGTAATAGCGGTCAACCAACTGACGGTTGACTAACCGGTAGTGATGGCGGAGGTAAGGCGGGGTGGCAAAAAAGACATTATAGACCCCCTCCATCAGTAAATCACAGAGATAATGGTAGTAGCGCCGTTCAATCCGCCGCAACTCCTTCGTCTCCTTCGAGGGGAAACACTTCTCCAGGTTGTCGCGTACCACACGTCGACGGTAGCCTACCAGATAGTAGACAACGAAGTATAGGATATCTGATAGCAGATACATCAATAGCCACGGTTAAACTGGCGTCCCACCTCTCCGATTTCACCTTCGGGGATCATCTGGCGACTGAGGCGGCGTTCCCAGTCGGCCTCTTGCACTTCGCCACGGGCATTACTGTTGAGCAGCTTGTAATAGCCCGAGCGATGCTCGTCCCAGAAGAGGAATACACGGTTCTGGTCGTCGTCCGGCAGCTTATCATAGCGCCACAACTGGTAAGGAAGATAGAAGGTCTGGCCGACACCCACCTCGCCGCTATCATAACCACGGTTGCCAATGGTATTGAGCGTCTGGGGATCATTACCAATCGAACTGGAGCGACCCACAACGGCAAAGTTCTTTTCATCGCGGATGAAGTCAGGAGGTCCATATTGCAAATACACACGACCTCGATCAGTATGAATGCCACGAGTAGTAACAAGTTGCTTTTGATAGACAATCGAATCCCACGGTGACATTACTGTGTCTATCTTGCCTTTTTTAGTTAAAACACGCATCTCAACTTTTTTATCAAAGATAGCACGGATTTCATTATAGCTCAAACTATCTTTAAGTCTTTGATAACGTTTGCTAGTTCGCATAGCTTGGTCTAAGCTCTTTTCCCATACCTCTTTGGTAGTAATGGGATAGCTGAAGTGTTCCTGCACATAGTCGATGCGTTCCTTGTACTTAAGCCACTCAGCTTCGGGGGCCATGGGATTGCGTTTAGACCAAAAACGGTAGAGGAAGGCCTGCTTTTCCTCGAGGGTGGACTGCCTGACCAAGGCCGAGGCTACCGACTTTTCCGTCTCTGAGGCTACCGGATACAGGGCATCGAGGTAGAGTTTGAGCTCCTCATCGCTGTAACGTCCTGCAAACGTGGTGGCGAATTCGCTCACCTCAGTACCTTTTACACCGGGGTTAGAGCGGAAGAAAGGCATCTTTGAAAAGAGCAACAGATGGTCGTAACGGTCGCGAACCTCGCACACAAGGTTGTAGTTACCCGAGGGCAACTGGCTGATATCGACGCTGCCAAACACGGGTATCGTGGGTGAAGATACTTTCTTTGCCACCGCATGGTTGGCCGATACCCGGCGCCCCGTCTCCAGTTCCTCAAGGTAAGCCAGCGTCAACACCTCGTCACGCCGATTGTTGGCCCTGTATTCCATGTCGACACCATTGTTGAAAACCTCGTGGTAAAAGTACTTATCGATGTTGTATATCTCGTAGTAGAAGTTCAGTTGGTTCACCTGTTCGGGGAAGAAATCACTCACATAAGGCTCCATATCGTAACCACCCCGCGAAAGCATGTTCTCCTTAACCGTGGGCTTGATGCTCGACATCAACACCATACTTGACAATGTCGGCTGGGAATCCACGAAATTTACTATCACTTTCTCGCTGAGGCTGACCGGTTCAACATCGGCGCCTTTGTCGCGCAGAGTGATGTCAAGGGTGTAGATACCGCTGTTCACCGAGAAGCGCTGCACGTCCAGAAAACTGAAATCCAAGTGCTCCAGGTCGGGCACCGTCGGACTGTTGAGGTCGTATTTCTTAACGTAGCAGACCGAATCCTGTTGGCGTAGCACGATGGTCACCTCCACTTCGGCACGGTATCCGCCCTGGGGTGCCTCGGCAAAATGCATCGTCCAGGCATCGAACTGCAGATAGGTCTCAATGTATGGCTGCTGTTTGTCCACCAGGCAGAACTTGGAGTAGCCGAACATGGCCTGCATTTGCGCCTGTGCGTGGCCGACCATTCCCATCAGTCCCATCAACACAATCAATCCTATTTTCGATATTTTTTTCATCGTTTTAAACTACTTTTGTTCTTAACTATTTGACACTTCAGCTGATCGGCCAGCGGCGATCGAGACCGAAACTCATGGGACTCACCTTTAGCTGCGGAGCAAACTGAAGGCGTTTCCACTCGTTTTGACGCGTCCTGCGCAACGCCAACTGGACGGTTTCGCGGTCGTAGCCATCCTCGACAATCTCGTCTTCGCTCATGCTCTCGTCAAGGTGCATATTGAGAATGGTATCGAGTACCCCATAGTCGGGCAGCGAATCACTGTCCTTCTGGCCCGGACGCAACTCGGCACTGGGAGCCTTGTCGATACTGTTCTGCGGGATACGGATTCCGTCACGGTTGATCCACTCGCTGAGTTGGTAGACCTCGGTTTTGTAGAGGTCGCCGATGACGGCCAGGGAGCCGCACGAGTCGCCATAGAGGGTACCGTAGCCCATGGCGGCCTCGGATCGGTTGGTGGTATTGAGGGCCAGGGCACCGAACTTGTTGGCGTAGCTCATCACCAGGGTGCCACGGATGCGTGCCTGCAGGTTCTCCTCGGTGACGTCCTCGGCACGGTCGCCGAAAACGGGGGCAAGGGCTGTCCTGAAGCTCTCGAACAACGGACGTATCGGAACGATATCGTAGGCCATGCCCAGATTGTTGGCCAGCTCGATGGCGTCGGTCAGCGAGTGGTCGGTACTGTACTGGCTGGGCATCAGCAGGCCGTGCACGTTGTCGGCCCCCAGGGCGTCGACGGCCAACGTGGCCACGAGGGCCGAGTCAATACCGCCGCTCAGACCCAGCACGGCACGCTGCAGCCCGTTTTTGCGGAAGTAATCGCGCAGGCCGCACACCAATGCCTTGTAGACCAGTTCGACAGCTTCGGGCTTCTCGTCCTCTATCGTCTCGAGCGTCTGCATGTCGACAGTCTGGCATGACTCCTCGAAATAGGGCAGCTGCGACAGCACGCCGCCGGCGGCATTCATCGCCAGCGATCCGCCGGCATAGAGGTAGGGGCCCTCGCCGCCGATACGATTGACATAGATAAGCCCTGCATTGAGCGTCTCAACGATCTTGCTCATGCGGTAGCGCGTGCGGTAAGGCTTCTGGTAGTCAAACACCTGGCAACCACAGCAGACCACCAGGTCGGGCTGCTCGACATAGCCTTTCGACAGTTCTTTCAAGTCCTCGTAGAAGCCAATGGCGATACGTTGGTCATGGAAGTCGATGACCTGCACACCTTCACCGCGCACAAAGTACTTCTGTTCGTCGATGGTCAAATATTTTTTTGTCACCACCCCGCGGATGGCGCAGTTCTGTACAAAAACCAGGGCGTTGCAGAGTCCTTTGTCCTGGATTTGCAACGGCATACCCACCAGGAAGGCACGGTGCTCGGAACGGGCGATAAGTTCCTGCAGCACCGCCTGAGCACGCTTCTGCACATCGGTGTAGCCAGCGGCGGCAAACAGTGGCGCACCACACACCGTGCAGGCCGGAAAGACGGTCAGCAGCGCCTCGCGCGAGGCCTCCGACTCCAACTCACCGACAATCCATTCCAGATTTTCCTCCATCCGCAGCGTGCGGACATCATGTTGTACGATATGTATCTTCATAACGACGTATGCATTTTATTTCACAATTAACGTCACCACCGGCATATTTATTATATACCATCATAAAAAAAAACATCGTGACAAAAATAAATCGCGAACGACCTAATACGTAACACCACCATAACGACACCGTGTGATGTCCGACAAAAAGCGGACAACAGTCGGAGTTGATACGGAGTTGTGTCGGAGTTGATACGGAGTTGATACTGACTATGAGGTAGTTACCCCTTTCGTATACTATCAGTATATTGATATTCAGTTAGTTGAAGCGGTTATAAACCACTATTTTGTCCCAACCCGATACCTGAGGAGTGTGTCGGTCGAGGGTACAAAATAACACAATTCCGGGGGTGAAAAAAAGGCAGATAGGTCGTGCACGATGTATTTTTCGGCCCATATAAAAGATGTATAATTTGGCGGGAAGGTTTTTTTTATGTATTTTTGCAGCGTGAAAGGACGGTTGATACTTTTCCCGGTACCCATTGGTGCTGAGGATGTTGATTTCTCGCTGCCGCGTGCCAACGCGGCGATGTTGTCGTCGTGTCACACTTTTGTGGTGGAGGAATTGCGGACGGCACGCCGTTTCCTGAAGCGTGTGGGCTACCCCCACCCCATCGACGAGACGGTGTTTTACGAGCTGAACGAGCACACTTCGCCCGAGGGGATCGGCAACTACCTGGATTCCATCGACCTAGGTAACGACGTGGGCCTGCTGAGCGAGGCGGGGCTACCGTGTGTGGCCGACCCCGGCGCGGCGGTGGTGCGGATGGCGCAGCGCCGAGGCATCGAGGTGGTGCCGCTGGTGGGTCCTTCGTCGCTAATGCTGGCCTTGATGGGGAGCGGCATGAATGGCCAGGGCTTTGCCTTCAACGGCTATCTGCCGGTGGAGCGGACGGCACGCGGCGCAGCCCTGCGACGCCTTGAGGAGCGTGCGCACCGCGAGCATCAGACCCAGCTGTTGATCGAGGCCCCCTACCGCAACAACCAGATGCTCGAGTCGATGTGTGCCGTGCTGCAGCCACAGACTCTGGTGTGCGTGGCTTGCGACCTGACGCTGCCAACCCAGTACCTCCGTACGCTGACGGTGGCCCGATGGAAGACCGAACGCACCAAAATCGACCTTCACAAACGGAACACCGTATTCTTGATTGGTGATTGAAAGAGTGAGTATTAAGAGACGAAAGCCCGAAAAGGGAGAAAGTAAAAGCAAATAATAGCATCCGAATACAATAATATAATAATGAGAAAACCATTGTTTATATTGCCGCTGCTGGCGGCCTTGGCGACGCCCGGGTCGATGCAGGCCCAGACCATTATCAAACTGAACGAAGCCCAACGGCAGAAGATCGAGCTCACTCCCGAGCTAGCTCGCGAGCTGCTGCTCTATACATTTGTGAGCGTCAACGACACCGCCTTCGTCGGACTGACCAACAGCTACTGCACCGAGACCGACTTCGTGTGTGGCGACTACGATGACCTGCGCGACGACGACAACACCTGCTACTTCGCCCCCTCCGAGTATTCGGAAGGCATCAAGGCCGAGATGGGCTACGAAGAAAAGAACTTCGGCAAGTATCGCTTTGTCGATTCGACCGGCAAAGCCATCACACCCTTCGTGCTGGGCAGCGTGTCGGACTTCAAGAACGGCTATGCCATTGTCACCGACAACATGAGCGAGGCCGAGGCAATGGACATCCCCTATGCACGATTGGCGGCCATGGGCAACTATCAGATCGACGAACGGGGCCGCAAGACGGGCAACAACTACTCGCTGATCGACAAGCGCGGCCGCATGAGCATCGCGCCAAAGAGGTACGATGTGCTGGCGGGCTACGTAAGCGAAGGTGTGCTACCGGCCTGCAAAGGCGGCAAATGGGGCTTCGTCACCCCCCAAGGTGTGGTGAAGATTGCTTTGAAATACCAGAACGCACACCGCTACGGAGAGGGGCTTGCGGCTGTGAAACTAGACGGTAAGTGGGGTTTCATCGACACCAAAGGCACGGTGGTGATCCCCTTCCAGTTCGACAACGCTTACACATTCCGCCAGGGTGTGGCCATGGTGGAGAAGGTTGTGAACGGCATCACACTCTGCGGCCTGGTGGATCACGAGGGGCATTCGACCTTCGACTATCTGGAAAACGACAGCCTGGGCACCGTCTTGAAGCATCACGACGGAAGCTATGGCGAGGACGGCCACGTCAAATACTCTTATTTTGAGCGTGGTGGCGAGCGAGTAAAACATGGATACTATGCCTTCCGCAGCCCCTCTTTGCGTGAGGACGGACACTACCGTGAAGGCAAAAAACACGGTATCTGGGTGCAGGAGTACGACAATTTCACAAGCGACGAGAACTACCAACCTTTCTATCACGACAACGGTTACGCTCCACGCATGGTGGTTGTCGAATACGACAACGGGGTGGCAGTCAACCGATTCCAGATTCATGAACACAGGATGATCGACGAGGTGTATGACTTCTTCAAAGATCTCTCGGGTACATGTCGCAATGGTAAGGTGGTGGACCAGATGACATTCGGCTACAATCCCATCCTGATCGACGCCGATGGCAACATCACAGGCACCGTGCAGATGAGCAATTATGACCCCACGGGCGAGAGCTTCAAAGAGGTATCGCTCGAGATGGAGTTCGTCCATGGCATCCTGGTACGGCTTGACGAGGTAGATTACTACAATTCCGACAACCGCAAAACCATCTATGAAATGAAGGATCTTACGGCCGAAACGCCTATTGGCGACACCATCATCGGCAAGGATCGCCGCCCCTACAAGCTCATCAACGGGCAGGTATACAGCCTGGAACCCCTGACTGTCGAAGGAGCTCACCAGATGTTCAACATCGGTGCCTACAGCCGATTCCTGCAGGAAGACCTGCAATGGCTGCTCACCCTGCCGGCAAGCTGGGCGCTTAAAGATGTGGATGGGCCGAAGGTCAACCAGATACGCCGCATTTCGAACAGCGAGTTGATGGATATAACCTATGCACAATATGGCAGCCTCTACGAGTCGAGGGGCGAATTTGAGAGTGCCTATCAAAAGGGACACAACAGCTTCCTGGCCAGCGTCAAGCAAAAACAGGTCGAGAAAAAAGAGAAGAACTATAAGTTGTACGGCTACCTGTTCTGCACACAAGACGAGTTCGAACTCAGCTACTCCTATGGCGAGGATCGCTTTTCGACCGACGTATCACGCCGAGTGCGCATCTACAACAACGACTTTACGCCCAGCAAAGACTGGTTTGTCGATTTCTGCGAGTACCTGCTCTATAACGGTATGGGAGAAGAGCTGGTGCAGCAGGAACTTGCCAAACGCAAGAGTCTCTTCGAAAGCAACCAGACTTCATTCGTCGACACCCGCGATTTCATCACCTATTACAAGAAGGGTGAGGAGGCCTTGACGACCGAAAGCACCAAGCGTACCGCCCTCTTCAGCATCAGTAAGGACCCCTTCAACGACTCTCTGCTCTATGAAGACATGGCCACTTTCCTGACCTATTACACCCATGGTACCCTCGATATGGAGAATAACCGCCGCAAGGAGCTCACCAAACAGCGCTATCAAGGCATGTATGGCCAGTACTTCCTCTCCGACCGCGACTTCGATTCGCAATACATGCTGGGCAAACGCCTCTTCCTACAGGAGGCCGTCACACGTCAGTTCGCCGCCAATATCGAACAGTACAAGTCGCTCAAACTGAAGGCAGGCCGCGTGAGCGACAAAGAGGGCGTGGTGGCATACTTCAACACCGTAGCCGACTGCTCACGCCGTTCGCCCGAGGCTTATCCGAAGATCGTGCGCCTGATGCTGGAGAACAACAAGGCCATGGCCAAAGAATGGCAGAAGAACGGCAAGTATTTCGACGACGAAATAAAGTTCTACGAAGCCTATATCGCCGGCAACTACAAAGAAATCCTCAAGGAGAACAAGCGCAAATAGATTATCGACACCTCACTTGTAAATCAGCACGCTGAACCGAGCGGGAGACGATAATAGACGCATTCCGCGTCACGATAGAACTCCACAGCACCCCACCGCTGCCAATAGCGGTGGGTTTTTAGTCGGTGGAGGACGGGAATGAAGACGAAGTCGTAGCGGGCACGTAAGTCGGACATGATGGACATCAGCATGTTGTAGTTGAGACGTGTGCCACGGTACTCGGGTGCTACAATGAACGAAAAGACGGCGGTGTAGCACTGTGCATTGAGGCTGGCCAACAGCTCCGGCTTTTCACGGGCGATCTGCTCGGACTCCTCCTCGATGCGGTAGTCGCTCATGTTCAGCAAACCTATCACCGCACCATGCCCGTCGACAGCTTTGACACTCAACGGCCAGTTGAAGTGCAGCTCTCTCACCCACCTTTCCACCTCAGCTCGGTCGAAGCCATACTGCCGTACCATCCAGTCAACGGTCAGCGGCGCATCGGCAGCAGTCATTCTATGCAAAGTGTACCGCATTATAGGTCAAAAGATTTTCGGGGTGATAAGACAGCTTAGATTTGCGCAGGCCTTCGAGACCCATGTCTTCCTCGCGGTTGATATAGACATACTGTTCAGGCAGATGGGCGCAGAACTGCTGGCAGACGACGCTGAAGAGACCGTCGACGGTGCGGTCAGCCTTCTCCACACAGACATCGAAGCAGTCGTCGGTCACCGCCGAGCCGTAGGTGAACGCCACCATGCGGCCGTCGACCCAGATGCTGCCGCCCAGCATGCCCAGCTCGTCCCAGTGGGCGAAGACGGTTTCCATGACTCTTTGCTCCGCCAGGATGGTGTCGCCGTACTCTGGGTTCACATCTCCCCTCTCCTCACGCCAGAGTAGCTCGAGACGACGGCAGTCATCGAACATCGCGGACGTGAGCTCGCGGTATTCGAAGCCGGGGTGCTCGGTGCGGAACTTATTGATGTGATTGCGCTTGGCCTTGAGCTTGCCTCCGGCCATCGCCGCAAGATCAGAGCGGCGGTAAATATAGTCGTACTGGTTGCGTTGCGCCTGAACGGTGATATCCAAGCCCTCCCGGCAGGCGTTCCGTTGCAGCTGCAGGGCCGCCTCGTCTTCAAGGCCGAGAAGTGTAAGACGGTGACCGGAGTCCTCGCATAGTGCCTGCAGCAGTTCGCACGGCGGTGTGCCAGCCATACAGAGCATATAGGCACGCTCGCCGTCAAGGGTGAAGCGCAGCACCACGGCATCAGCAAGGATGCATACCTCGGTGTGGAACCAGAACTGCCACCCCATGAGGTTGGCGAAGGTGAAGTTGCAGTTGCGGCGCCCACTGCGCAGGCTCACATCCTGGTAGGTCTCGCGGTCGGCGATGGTCAATGTATGGAAATTCAATGGATTCATAATACAGGGTTTAGCGTCACTTCAACGCTGTCGCCAAAGGTCTTGCCTATCTTCTGGCGGATGGCTTTTGTTATTCCTATTATATAGCAGACGTTGCCGTCGGCGTCCTTGACGCCCATATTGACCACGCTGCCGCTGTAGGGCTCGCCGTCGAAGGTGGCCTCCACCTTCAGCCGCCCCACGCCGTACTCTTTGCGGATGTCAATGGGCACCACAATATAGGCGGCGTCCATGTCGCCGATACGTTTGATTGTAGATGTAAATCGGTGTGTCATGGAATAATAATGTTATCGTTTGGGCTTTTTGAATTCGGCGATGAGTGATACGGTTGGCGGCCGAGAGGGCGGAGCTGCAGAAAACGAAGATGTTCATGCTATTTCTTTGAAAATTTCACCGGTAAATTATAGCGAACCCTTACAGGTTTCCCTCTTTGTGTCCCTGGATTCCATTTCGGCATGGAATTAACCACGCGAAGAGCCTCTTCTGCACAGCCCCCACATTTGTCCTTCAGCACATGAATGTCAGTGAGGGTTCCATCTCTCTCGACAACAAACTGCACATACACCTTCCCATTCTCGCATCCGGCATCGTCAGGATATTGAGTATTCTCCTCAAGATATTTGTATAGTGCTTCCATGCCGCCGGGAAACTCAGGGTCATCCTGCACCACTGTGAATATCACACTATCGTCGTACACGGGTTTGTCCTCCGGAGGATCGGGGCACACCGAAAACCTATACCCGTCCACACCGTAAGAACGGCAGCAACCCCTTTCCTCATTCCTATATTTACTAATCATTAATTCCGATTTCTTTCCATCACACTCAACCTCATAGACATAGTCATACTCGACATCATCACATCCATGGGTTACTATCCATTCTTGCGGTTTTTCTTTCATCCTTATCTTTTTGTACTCGAACTGCGCGAAGCTGAACGAGGAACTGTCCTCTACGACGAACTTTGCCGGCCATACCTCTGCATTTTCGCGCCAATCTTCTTCGTAAAGTTCCACGCCATTATGATAGACCGAATAGACATAGAAAGTGTCCCTCTGCGCCTCGGCACTGGCAGCGAGAGCAAGGATAGCGGCGCATAGGAGCAGTATTTTTTTCATCGTTTTGAGCGATTATATCATTTTGAGGTAACCGACTTCTTTCTCTGTCAGCTCACGCCAGCGGCCGCGGGGGAGGTCTTTCTTGGTGAGACCGGCGAAGGTGGTGCGGTCGAGCTTGTGGACTTCGTAGCCGAGGGCTTCGAAGAGGCGGCGCACGATGCGGTTGCGGCCGCTGTGCAGCTCCACGCCCACGATGCGCTTGTCGATGGTCTTGCCGACGGCAGCATACTGTATATCGTCCACGTGCATGGGGCCGTCCTCCAGCTCGATGCCCTCGAGAAGGCGCTTCATGTCCTCCTTGGTGACGGGTTTGTTGAGTTCCACCTGGTATATCTTATAGACCTGCGTGGAGGGGTGAGTGAGCTTCTTGGCCAGTTCGCCGTCGTTGGTGAAGAGCAGCAGGCCGGTGGTGGCGCGGTCGAGACGCCCTACAGGGTAGATGCGCTCGGCGCAGCAGCCGTCCATGAGCATCATCACCGTGCGGCGTTCCTGCGGGTCGTCGGTGGTGGTGATGAAGCCTTTGGGCTTGTTGAGGAGGAAGTAGCGCAGACGCTCGCTGCGGAGTTTCTCGCCGCCGTACTGCACCTCGTCGCCGGGCATCACCTGATAGCCCATCTCGGTGACCACCTTGCCGTTGACTTTCACGCTGCCGGCGGCAATCAGCTCGTCGGCCTCGCGTCGCGAGCAGATACCTGCATGGGCGATATACTTGTTCAACCGCATGGCACCCTCGGGATGAGGCTCCTTGGGTTTCTGTGGCGCAGACGGTTTGCGCGTGGCCGGGCGCCCTGCCCTGGCAGGTCTAGAGTTTCTAGAATCTCTAGAAAACCTAGACTCACTAGAACTTCTAGAGTCTCTTGTTTCTCTATTCTCTCTGGTTGCCCTGGTCGTTTGGGGCTTCTTCTCTTCTTTCTTCTCCTTGGTCGGTCTGTTGTTGTCTTTCTTCTGTATCATTATTTTTGTCTTTTTGTTTCCATTCTTCCAGTTCCTTCATGGCACGGTAATGGCCACCGAAGTGTATCACATAGGGCCAGTCGTACTCCTTCTGCTGGTACTTGAGGAACTTCTCCGTCTCACGGGCCAGCATGAGGAATATCTCAAGGTGCCGCGAGTATAGCCATTTGACCGCCGGTATGTTGCGCTTGCAGGCCAGGGCGAACATGAGGTTGACCTTGGTGAGGTTCTTCTGTATCCACGCCTGGGCCTTCTCGTCGCCGTCGCAGGCGTTGCTGAGGATGGCGAGCCAGGCGTAGTTGTTCTTGAAAAGCCACACCATGGCGTCGTCGTCGCCTCGGATTGCGTTGCTGAAAGCCGCCAGCTCGGGATAGCCACCGGTGACCAGTACCTTGAAGAAATCCGTCCGCCCGCCGACGCTTTTCACCAGCGCCAGCAGCACCTTGACATTGTATCGTTCCAGGCCTTGCATGATTTATGTAACGTAAAACCGTCGGCATTATTGCCCCGACCCCACCCTCCGCATAAAATAAATTTTGGCTTATCCAGATCTCGTTTTTGAAACGTATCATGCTTGTAATCATACACTTACAATGAACTAGTACACTCTAACGCACTATCCGTCAGGTTATTACGCTGATTGCTGGCTGATACCTTGCTGAACCCTTGCTGAAAAACCAGTGTTTTCAGCCAGCATCCAGCCAGCAGTCAGGGAGTTGATAGGGAGTTAATAGGGAGTTGACCCCTATTTAAGTCTCATTTTCAGGGGGTAATGTCCCGACACGGTCGAGGCGACCGTTTTCCTGTCGCATGTTGGAGCGGAGGAAGGCCTCGACCTCGTCGGGGTCGTAGTAGATGCGTTTGCCGAGATGGGCGGGATGCAAACGGTCCATTTTCACCCAGCGGCGTAAGGTGTGCGGGCAGACGTTGAGGCGGGTGCACACCTCGGCACTGTCTATCCACCGCGTCAATCCGTGGGTGGGGTGTTCGACGGCGACGATTTTCGAGTCGGCAGCGGCGGGGTATTGCTCCATGAGATCGGCCAGCTGGGTCTGCGTCATCGGTTGGCGGTTGCGCTGACGTGCATGCTGCATACTGATACTAAAGTTGTTGACGAGCCCGTCGGGTGTCTGGTAGAAGACATAGATGAGCTGCGGGTCGGCATCATAGTCCAGATGGAGCTGATGCAGAACTTGACGTAATTCTTCGATTGTCATAAGGCATTGTGTTTTAAAAATTTCAGCCACGAAATTACAATGCCTTCGAATTCGTTTTTGTCACTTCCACAATGCGTCGTCCAGGGGGTGGGCTACGGCGGGGCAACGGTGGGGCGCGGGTGGGGTATCGTCAAGAATGCGTAGGTTTTGCGTTAATCAAATTGTTAAAAAATGTTGCGGAAATCAAAATCTTTTCTTATTTTTGCAATCGCAAAAAAGCGCAGAAAAAGCCTCATTTTTATGGTTGACTACAAGAAAACACCCTCTCTGGAAACCGGCATGGTGACATGCTGCGGCGAGGTAGTGCCTGTAGATGAGGCTGAGGTGCAGCGTGTTATGACGCTACATGGTCTGTCGCCCGCCGAGCAGGCGCGCGAGTGGCTGCGGCTGATGCACCGCCATGCCGAGCCGGAATGGATGGAGGTGTGTGCACGGTCGGCCGAGCGAATGGCGGCCTTGGTGCGCGCCGAGCGCGAGGTGCAGGCGGTCGTCGGGGGCTGCGTGGACTATGCGTCGGGCGGCCAACGGCGTCAAATGCCCAGCGACGGGTTGGCTCAGCGCCATTTTGAGTGGCTCGGAGCCGAGAAAAACGTGCATGTGGACCAGGTGCGTACCGCCATCGGGGCGTTGGTCAGGATGGGCTATATCAGCAGCGATGCCGAACAGCAGGCAGCCCTGCGACGGGGTCTGGGCATCGCGGTCAACGAGATGGAGCGGCAAAGCCGTGCCCCTTGGGTGCGCTGGATGGGCGATGCCGACGCCCTCAACTACCTGGTGGACACCCTCTGGAAGCGACAGCTGATCTACTGTTCGGGGGGACAACGCCAGAAGTGGCGCACCCTCTGCGGTGTCTTTCTGCGCGACGACGGGTCGCTGTTCGACCCCACCATCAAAAGCAACCGCTGCACCAATCCCGGCAAGCGCACGCTGATCGACCGTACGGTGATGATCTTTGCGGCATAAAAAAGTGGGTAGCCTCGGGAAAGGCTACCCACTGATGACGATTCACTATTGACCAATTATTCGCTCATCTGGCGATAGCGGTCGACTTCACCTTGGACATTATCGACGTTCTGGTTGGCGGCCTGGACTTTCTTCTCGGCGTCACCACGCTTGCCCTGGGCCTTCTCGATGTCGGACTGGAGGCTCTTGATGTCCTTCTCGCAGTCTTTGATCTTCTGCTGGAGTTTCTTGATTTCCTTCTCCTTGTCGGCAATCTTCTGCTGCTTCTTGGCGATGGTCTTGTCGATGGCGGCCACACCAGCGGCGGCTTTGGCGGCTTCCTTCTCGGCTTTCTTCAGGTTGCCCTGCTCGGCCTGCATCTTGAGGCCAGCCTCATAGCGGTCGATGTAGGAGACAAAGCCGGCGAGCCAACGCATGGCACCGGCGCGCATCTGGGTGGGGTCGTTCATGGCCAGGTTGCTGCTGAGGGCGCAAACGCTCACTTCGGCCTCGTTTTTCTTCTTTTTGTTGACAAGGGTGTAGAAATTAATGTCGTTGATGGCGATCTCCTCGATGAAGGCATTGGCACAGACGTAGTAGCCCTGCTCGTCCTTCTGAGGTTTCAACTTGGAGTCTTTGAGATACTGGATCATAGCATCTTGCACCATCTTGACATCCTTCTGGATGGTGACGGTGGCAGCGGGGACAGTGAGACCACCCACCTGGAGGGTGCTTTCGCTGACAGACTGGGCGGCAAGACCGAGGGTCATGAGGGCCGCGACGGCAAAGGTAAACGCTTTTTTCATAATGTTGTTGTTTTATGTGATTAAACCATTTGTTCGATATTCCATACGAAGGCACGGATGCCGACCTCCTCGTTGCGCTTGTCGAGTTTGCGTACGGAGAGGAGGAGTTCGTCGACCTGCTCGTCGGGGACGACGGTAAGGATGGCGTTGTTCATCTCAGGCCAGGTGTGGGTACCACGGTGGGGGTCGCCATTCTCGTGACCACGGCCCTGGACATTCTCCCAGAAGGTGAAGCCACGGATGCCGAGGGTGTCGAGCATGTACTCCACACGCTCGTTATTGGCCTGGTTGTATACTATCATTACACTTTTCATTGTTCATCAAGGTTGATTTTCATAAACACGAACTTCTTGCGCTCCTTCTCCTTCTTCTCGATGTCGCCGCGGCGGTTGAAGACGCCGTAGAGGACGGGGACAACGATGAGGGTGACGAAGGTGGAGACGGTAAGACCGCCGATGACGACGAGGCCCATGGTGGTCCACATCTCGGAACCTTCGGAGGTGGAGGTGGCCATGGGGATCATACCAAGAATGGTGGTGAAGGCGGTCATCAACACGGGGCGTATACGGCTCTGACCACTGATGGCAATAGCTTCGTTGAGGGCGATACCACGCTCACGCATAAGGTTGATATAGTCGACCAGAACGATACCGTTCTTCACCACGATACCAATAAGCAGCACAAGGCCCAGGAGGCCAATCATATCGATATTCTGTCCGGTAAAGAACATCATAAGCGACACACCACTGATGGCAAAGGGGATGGAGAACATGATGATGAAGGGCTTCGAGAAGGACTCGAACTGCGAGGCCATGACGATGTAGACGAGCATCAGGATAAGTGCACCGAGCATCATCATATCGCGCGTGGAGTCTTGCTGGTCCTTGTAGTTACCGGCCAGTGCCACATGAATCTCGGAGGGTATGTTCATCTGGTCGAGCTCGTTCTGGACGCCCATGGCAAGTTCCTGCAGAGAGGTCTTGTAGGGCATGACGGTGAGGGTAAGGTAACGCTGGCGGTTCTTGCGCTCGATGGTGGGCGGGCACCAGTATTCCTCCACCTTGGCCAGTTCTTCGAGTTTGACGATGCCGCCGGTGGCCGTGGGGATGGACAGCTGCTCGATGTCGGAGATGGCGTCGCGGTATTCCTCGCGCAGGCGTACTACAATATTATACTCTTCGCCGTCCTCTTTGAGGTAACCGGCCAACATGCCGTTGACGCGGTTGCGGACGTAGAGTGCCACGGTGCTCTCGTTGAGGCCGTGGAGGGCGAGTTTCTGCTTGTCGAGGGTTATTTTGAGCTCGGCGCGGTCTTCGTCGCGGCTTATCTTGGTGTCGCGGGCGCCGCGGACATTCTCTTCGACACGGCGTTTGAGTTCGTTGGTGAAGGCAGTGGTCTGGTCGAAGTCGTAGCCGTAGATTTCAACAGAGAGCGAATTGTTAGAGCCACCGCCCATACCTCCACCCTGGTTGACCTGGAAGTTGACCAACTCGGGATATTCGGCATAACAGCGACGTAGCTCTTCCTGCATCTGGAAGATGGTCTTTTCGCGCTCGTATTTCTTGGTACAGCGTACACTTATGCTGATTTTGTTGTTGGTAGTGCTGTTGAAGAGGGCGGACACGCCGGCATCGTCGTTGGAACCAGCGGAGGTGGCGACGACGATGACGTCATCGCCAAGGATGCGGTAGATGTCATCCTCCATGCGGCGGGCGGTCTTGAGGGTTTCCTCGATTCGTGTACCACGCTGCAGTTCGGCGGAGATGGAGATACGGCCGTTGTCCTGCTCCTTCATGAAGTCCATACCTATCTTACCTGAGAGGAAAGGAAGAAGGGAGACAACAAAGAATGCCAGAGCGATAAGGAGGGTGACACGTTTGTGACGTAAGCACCAACGAAGGAGGTTGGCATAGGCACGGTCAACAGTGTTGAAAGCACGGGCCACAGTACGGTTGTAGAGATTATGCTCACGTTTGCGGTTATAGGCCTCTTCATCCTCTTTCTTGAAGAAGAAGGGACGCTCTTTAAGTATTCGCGAGGAAAGCATGGGGATGAGGGTGATGGCGGCAGTAGTGGAAACGCAGACCACAATGGTGACAATCCAGCCAAGCTCTTTCATAAAGATGCCCATCATACCGGGAAGCATGGTGAGAGGCACAAAAACGGCCACGAGAACCAACGTGGTGGCAATGACCGAAGTCCACACTTCGTTGGTAGCACAGATGGCAGCCTCGCGAGGATTCTCACCTCGTTCGATATGCTTGGTGATATTTTCCAGCACCACAATAGCATCATCGACGACCATACCAATGGCCACCGTAAGGGAGGCCAGTGAGATGATGTTCAATGAACTGTCGACAAGGAGCAGATAGATGAAGGATGTGACAAGGGAGATGGGGATTGTGAGGGCGATAATGACTGTGGAACGCCAATTACCGAGGAAGAGAAGCACCACAAGCACGACGAACAGCAGGGCATAGAAAATAGACTCGGTGAGACCGTTAATGGCGTTGACAATCTCCTCGGAGCCGTCGCGGATATTGGTGACCTTGATGTCGGGCGGCATGGTCTTCATGATATGCTCCATCTCGGCACGCACCTCACGGGCGATGGCCACAGTGTTGGCTCCTGTCTGCTTGGTGATGATGAGTCGGGCTCCGTCGTGACCGTTGATTTTCTCGTCGAGCGAGAGATCCTTGATGGTGTCACGCACGGTGGCGAGGTCGCGCACAAATATCTGTTTTCCAGTGTAGGTAGTGGTCACCACAATGTCGGCGATCTCCGAACTTTCCACATATTCACCCTTGACGCGCATCTGATACTGTTCCTTACCCATCTTGACTGTACCCGAAGCCAGATCGAGGTTGTTGGCACTGATGGCGTTGCCCACGAGCTCGAGGGGTATGCCGTAGGCATCGAGTTGTTTGGGGTCGAGGTCAATATAGACATAGCGTTCGGGGGCGCCACTGACGGTGATGTTTCCGATGCCATCCACTCGGTTGAGCACATTGACAACGTTGTCCTCCAGAATGCGGTCGAGACCGGAGTAGCTCTCCTCGGCGGTGAAACCATATACCATGATGGGCATGGCGCTGGAGTTGAGCTTCAGGATCATGGGACGGCTGACACCATCAGGCAGGTTGTCGTAAAGAAGGTCGACGTATGAGCGAATATCGTTGAGCGCTTCGTCGATATCGGAGCCCCATTCGAACTCCAGACTTACCACCGAAATATTGTCACGCGAGTTGGACGTGATGTTCTTCAATCCGTCAACACTGTTGAGCGAGTTCTCAACCAGTTTGGTGATGTTGGTCTCAATCTCGCTGGCATTGGCACCAGCGTAGGTGGTCATCACGGTGACATAGGGTGGATCCATCTCGGGCATCTGGTCGATGGGCAGACGAGAGAGGGAAAAGAGACCCAGCACAATGACGGCCACAAAGACCAGACCCGTCGTGATGGGCTTGTTGATTGCAGTTTTGTAGATTGCCATAATTATTCTACTATCTCAAGTTTGTCACCATCCACTAAACGAGCCTGACCGGTGACAACCAGCTGGTCACCAGCCTTGAGGGCATCTTTTTCGACGGGAATGATCTCTATGCGGTCGTCGAAACGCTGTCCCAAGCTGACGGACACGCGTCGGGCAGTGCCTCCATCGTTGACGAACACATAGCGTTCGTTGCTGCCGGTGAGCTTCAACACGCTCTGATAGGGCACCACAATGGCGTCCACCTCGCCCACAGCAAGCTGGGTACGGACATACATGCCCGGACGTATTTTCTCAGCCGAGTTAGGTATGCTGAGCTTGGCCTGGAAGGTATGGCTGGTGGCGTCGATGGTGGGATAGACGATCTCGATGGTAGCAGGGAAAACGGTGCCCGGGTAGATGTCGCTCTCCACGCTGACCTTCATGCCCTGTTTCACCTTCGGGAAGTAGGTCTCTGGTATGTTGATGATGGCTTTGAGGCGCGAAATCTGGGTGAGGGTGAGGATCGGTGCGCCGGTATACATCTCGCCGTCCTCGTAGTTCTTGGCGCTGATGACACCCGAGAACTGGGCCTTGACAAAGGTGTTCTGCTCTTGGAAGCGCTCGGTCTCGACCAGTTGGTCGTAGCCAGCCTTGGTCTGGTCGTAGACCTGTTCGCTGACGGAACCGGTCTGCTTGAGGGCAGTGACACGGTCGAGCTCGGTACGAGTCGAAGCCAAAGTGATACGTGTGGTGTTGAGCTGGGTCTGATCCATGCGGACAAGCATGGAACCTTTCTGCACACGCGAACCCACCTCGACATAGATGTGCTCGATATGGCCCGTGATGCTGGGCGAGATATTCATGGTCTCGTACCCTTCGAGGGTCGACGAGAGCTCGAGTGTCTTGGCGATGCGTTCGCTCTGGAGGGTCATCACCTTCACCTTCTCGGCCTCTTTCTTGGTGGTGGTAGCCCCTTTGCCTTCGGGGGTGCTGCCCTTGCCGCCGCAGGCCACCAGTCCCGCCACGGCCAGCATCATTGCTGCTAGTCTGATTGTCTTATTCATTGTTCAGTAGTTTTTCCAATTCAATCTGGGCCGTGATGACGCTCATGACGGCCTGTATGTAGTTGCTCTGCGCCGAGATGATGTCGGTCGAGGCCGTAGTCACCTCGAGACTGCTGGCGCGACCATACTTGTACTTCTCCGTAACGCTGGCGAAGACGCGCTGGGTGACGTCGAGGTTGCGACGCTGTATGTCATAGCTCTCGAGGGCCGACGCCAGGTCGTAGCAGAGCTGGTTGTACTGCACCTTCAGACCGTCTTCGGCCTGACGACGGTTGTTCAGGGCCTCCTGATAGTCGATCTTGGCACTCTTGAGGCTCGCGGCACGCGTACCGCTGCTGAACAGGGGCAGACTCAGCGAGGCGCCGATCATGTTGGGCGGAGTCATGTTGAAGCCTTCGTCCTTGCCAAAGTAGGTCTTATTGCTGTACTGATAGTAGGCCGACACAGTGGGTGCGAAGTCCATCCACGCCATGGTGACGTTCTTCTCGGCCAGCTTTTCGTTCTGTTCCAGAAGCTGATAGTTGTAGTTCTTCGTGATGTCGAATCCGCGTCCCAACAGGGCGGTGGCGTTGTCGACACTGAGCAGCTCGTCGATACTGGAAGTCAGCTCGAGCTGCGAATCGACATCGGCGCCGAGTTGCAGCAACATCGAGTTGCGGAGCATCTGCAGCGAGCGCTTGGTACTGTTGATACTGCTCTTGAGCTGGGCCACCTGCACCTGCAGCTTGTCGGCGTCCACCTGCTCGGCAGCGCCCACATCGACGGCCGACTGGCTAGTGGCTGCCAGGCGCTCCAGGTTGGCAAGGCTCGAGTCGAGGAGCCCCACGGTCTCTTCCATGACAAGAATGCTGACGTAGACATTCTTCACATTGGCACGGGTGGTCTGCTCGGTCTGCTGACGCGAGATATCGGTCATTTGCATGGCAATGTCCTGCAGCATGGTGCCGACAATCTGGGCACCGGTGAGGGCGATGGAGGCCGTGATGCTGAAGGTGCCGCTGGGGTTCATGGCAATGCCGTCATCAGCACCGGCATTCTCTGTACCACCGCTGGGTATCGAGATGGGCACCGGCATACCGCCGATCAAGATGGTGTCGGGTATCATGGACATCATGCTGCCACCGCCGCCGAAGTGCATCTTGTACCCGCACATGTTCTGGTAGTCGAAGCCCGCCTTGACCTGCGGCAACATGGTGCTGAGGGTCTTCCATCGGCTCAGCTCGGCCTTCTTCATGTCGAGGTCGGCGTTCTGCATGGCGGCGTTATGCTCGACGGCATACTGCTGAGCCTCCTGCAGCGACAGCCGCAGGACTGGCTTCTCCTGCGCCTGACCGTACTGGATTCCGAACAATCCAATGACTCCTAGTATTGCGATAATCTTTTTCATGTCACTTCTTTGCTTTTCTCTCAGGGATAGGTTGCAGGGTGGCAAGCTGGACCTTCATGCGGACACCCGGGGCGGCCTCGACGGTGGCCATGCCGTGGTCGGCGCTGACAAAAGAGACGTGCACTCCGCCGGCGGTCATCACTCGGTCGCCCGACTTCAGACTGTCGCGGTAGGCGGCCTCCTTCTTGGCCTTGTCGCTCTGCGGTTTGATGAGGAAGAAATAGAAGACAACGATCATCAGTACAATCATGATGGCGGTCTTCCATCCGTTGGCAATGTCAATCAGTATCATTTCGTTTCGAGTCTTTTATAGTTTAAACTAGCAAATATAACGCCAAAGCACCTCTAATATTGTATAAAATATAAAAGAAAAATCAAAAAACTAGAACCAACTATTCCTCAGTGTTTTACAGCCATCGGTAGCTATCAACTCCCTGACAACGCCCTGATACCTGGCTGGATGCTGGCTGAAAACCCCCGTTTTTCAGCAAGGTTCCAGCAAGGTATCAGCCAGCAATCAGCGTAATAACCTGACGGACAGTGCGCTAAGGTGTACTAGTTCGTTATAACAAACTGAATGTCAAACTCTTGACTCATTATTTTCATCCTGTCGGGCCTCGATACAATATTTTTGCCTGACGGGCGTTAAAAGCAACATGAATAACACCGACAAGTACCTGGCGTTGCGCAAGCAATACCCTGTGTTCGAATACGTAGACTATCATTATCGGGCGGAGCCCGAGGGGATGCGCCTGTGGTTCGACTTCCGCATGGGCGACATCGAGTTCCATCCCACGGCGCTGGTCGAGCGGCGCCCGTTCCTCGACCTCGACATCCCGGGACTTGACCGGCTGGTGTTCGACATCGGCATGGTCGAGTTGGTGAGCTATTGGAAGTGCGCCTGCCCCCCGACGGTCAAGGTGCACTGCGGCAGCCTGACCGACAGCCAGGTGGCTTTCTGGCGCAAACTCTACTGGCACGGCCTGGGCGAGTTCTTCTATACAAACGGTATAGATGCGTCCTTCGATGATTATATGCATCTGAACGGCATCAAAACGGCAGGAGAACAGCATCAAGTGCTACCCACTACCCACTACCCACTACCCACTCACTACCTTGTCCCCGTCGGTGGAGGCAAGGACTCGGTGGTGACGTTGGAGCTGTTGCGCCGCGCCGGCAAGGAGATCCGCCCATTGATCATGAATCCCCGCGGGGCCACGGTCGAGTGTGCCCGGGTAGCGGGCTTCCCGACGGACGAGGTGCTGGTCATCCGCCGCACCATCGACCCTACCCTGCTCGACCTCAACGCCCGAGGATACCTGAACGGACACACGCCCTTCTCGGCCATGCTGGCATTCTACACCCGTCTGGCATCGTCGCTGAGCGGCATCCCCAACGTGGCCCTCAGCAACGAAAGCTCGGCCAACGAGAGCACCGTCCTCGGCTCGGACGTCAACCATCAGTACTCGAAAAGCCTCGAATTCGAGGACGATTTCCGACACTACTGTCCCGATTTCAACTATTTCAGTTTCCTTCGACCGCTGAGTGAACTGCAGATTGCCATGCTTTTCAGTCGCTTCACGGCCTACCATGAGGTGTTCCGGTCGTGCAATGTGGGCAGCAAACAGGACATCTGGTGCGGCCATTGCGCCAAGTGCCTCTTCGCCTACATCATCCTTTCGCCGTTCATTGCACCCGCCCGTCTCAACGTCATCTTCGGCAAACCGATGCTCGACGACCTCTCGTTGCAGCTCGAATTCAGGCAGTTGCTGGGCGAAGCCGAGACCAAGCCCTTCGAATGTGTGGGCACCGTCGGCGAGGTGCGTCAGGCACTCGGGATGGCTGTCAGCCGCTGGTACAGCACTGGCCGCAGGCCCGCCCTCCTGGAAAATCTAGATATTCTAGAACATCTAGAGCATCTAGATAATCTAGATAATCTAGAGAATCTAGGCAATCTCACCCCCGAAGAGCGCCAAATCCTTCAAGCAGCATGTACAGAGAAGACCAATTGAGAGCCCTGCTCGAGGGGCGCAGAATACTGATTGCGGGCTATGGCCGCGAGGGTCAGAGCGCTGAACGCCTGATCAAGTGCCTGGTACCCTCAGCCCAATACACCGTTGCCGATGGCAATGAGCGGATTACTGCCGAGGCTTCCAAAGGCTATGACTTGATCATCAAGAGCCCGGGAGTGCCCATGAGAGTGATGAACGGTGCGGAATGTTCGTCGTTGACAGACCTGTTTCTGCAGGTCTATGGCGACCTTACCATCGGCATCACCGGCACCAAGGGCAAGTCAACCACCGCCAGCCTCGTCCATCACCTGCTGCCTGGCTCCATCTTGGCAGGCAATATCGGCATCCCGCTCTTCGATATCCTCGACGATTTGGACGAGGAAAGCATTGTCGTGGCCGAGCTTTCATGCCACCAACTGGAGAGCATCCACCGCGGACCCCATGTCGCTGTGCTGCTCAACCTCTTCCAAGAGCACCTCGATCACTACGACAACTACATGGGATACAAGATGGCAAAGATGCAGATTGCCCTGAAACAGCGTCCTGATGATCACTTCTTCTATTGTACAGACAATGAAGAACTGAGCGACCTTGTCCGCGAAAACGCCGCACATTGCGCCTCCACACTACACCCATATTCCATCAACAACATCACCGATGAGGAGCAAAAGCTGCTGAGTGCCTGTCCTTTGGAGGGCGAGCACAACCGGAGTAACGCCCTCGTGGCCGCCCGGGTGGCTCACCTGATGACGGGTAAACCGCTCTCATCCTTCCTCTCATCACTCTCCACCTTCCGTGGATTGCGGCACAGAATGGAGAAGATCGGCATCCATCAGGGCATCACTTGGTACGACGACAGCATCAGTACCATCCCGGCAGCAGCCATCGCCGCCGTGAAAGCCCTGGGGCATGTAGACACCATCATCCTGGGAGGCTTCGACCGTGGCATCGACTACACTCCGCTTGTCGACTTCCTTCGGGAGCACCCTATTGCCCATATCGCCTTCGTTGGCGCCGCCGGCCGCAGAATATACAATCAACTATCACCTATCAACTCATCTCTTATTGAGGACGATTACACAAAGATCGTGCCTTGGTGTGCCAAGGTGACCCCGCAAGGAGGCACCGTACTCCTCTCCCCTGCCGCCGCCAGTTACGACGCTTTCAAGAACTTTGAACACCGGGGTGACTTCTTCCGCGAGCAAATCATGAAACTATGACCGACTATATCTCCCTCCGAAAAGAGCTCCACAACCACCCGCAAACCGCCGGCAACGAGCAGTTTGCCCACGATATGATAGTACGTCACCTGCAGCATCTGCACCCGACCAAAGTCTATACCCATGTCGGAGGCTACGGTGTCATCGCCGTATGGGAGGCCCCTGGCTCCGACTTGCCCACCATCGCCTTCCGTGCCGACACCGATGCCCTGCCCATAGGCCACCGTTGCGGCCACGACGGCCACACCACCATCCTGCTGCGTCTTGCGGAATTAGTGGATAGCACATGGGAACAAATGCCAGCCACTACCCACTCACAACTACCCACTCACAACATACTCCTCCTCTGGCAGCCTGCCGAGGAGACAGGTACCGGCGCGCGAGCCGTCATCGAAAGCGGCATCTTGCAGCAGTATAACATCAAGGCATTCTACGCCTTGCACAATATGCCCGGTTACCCTTTGGGCACCGTTGTGCTGTGTCCACGCACATTTGCCGCCGCCTCGACCGGCGTTGTCTACCACCTCGACGGCCGCGAGACCCACGCTTCGACACCCGAACTGGGCGTCAATCCCGGCCCCGCCGTAGCGGAAATCATCAGGAAGTTCGACAGTTTCAACGGGACGAGCGGTGAGTTCCGCCAGTCGACCCTCATCTGTGTGCGGGTAGGCAGCCCGGCATTCGGCACCTCAGCGGGACACGGCGAGGTGATGTTCACCCTCCGTGCCTTCACCAACGACGAGATGGAACGCCTGCTGGCCGACGCCAACCGCACGGTAGACGAGATTGCACAGCGCCACGGTCTGACCGTCACGCGCACCCTTGTGGAACCTTTCCATGCCACCGAGAACAACGGCGACTGTGTGGAGGCAATAGAAAAAGCGGCAGAAGAGGTGCCGCTTCGTGTTCATTATCAGATGGAACCCAACCGGTGGAGCGAAGACTTCGCCGAGTATCTGATGCTTTGGCCCGGTGCCATGTTCGGCATCGGCAGCGGCGTGGACCACGCCGAGTTGCACCATCCCGACTACGAATTCCCCGACGAGCTGCTTAACGTGTCGCCGTCTTTGTTCCATTCATTGTACCGGTGCTGGTGCCAGTCTTCTTCTCCAGCTTGATATAGTCGGGGAAGGGCACCTGGGCGGTACCGACACTGATCGAGGGTTTGACGCGCAGACCGACGTTGGACGAGATGCCTTCGTTGGTGAAGCTGCTGGCAAAGGTCTTGAGCGCCTCGACACCCTTCTTCGAGAAGAGGTCGGCCAGTTCGGCATTGACCGCCAGCGGCACCGTGGTGGTGGCCGAAGGCTTGATGGTGTAGCTCTTGGTGTTGACGCCGTTGGCCATGTCGGTGTTGTCGATGGAGAGGATCCAGTCCAGCGCCGTCATGGCGGCCTTGGTGGTCGTGGGGTTGGTCACGTCGACATTCACATCCATCGCCAGGGGCACCTGCTTGCTCTGGTAGGCGGCCACAAGTTTCACCACGTCGGTGGCAGTCAACTTGCCCTGGGTGAGGTTTTTCACATTGACGCCTGCCACGCTGACATTGGAGACGTTTTTAAGACTGAAATCGCAGTTCACAAGGTTGGCAACGCTGGTGAACTGGTCGGCGACTTGGAGCAGCATGTCGCACGAACTGAGCAGGATAGAACCTGCCATGACTAATACAAGGGTTATCTTTTTCATGCTGCAAAGGTAGTGTTTTTTTTCGACATGACAAAAAAAAATTTTACCTTCGATAAAAAACACCATTCCGTTGATTGTCTGTGAGATACACGACCAGATGCGTCGTAAGTGATTGTAATTCAAAGTGTCTACCTGATAACTAGCTGACAACTCCCTGAATACTCCCTGAATACTCCCTACTTTTCAGCAAGGTTCCAGCAAGGTTCCAGCAAGAAACCAGCGTATTAACCTGATGTATAGGGCTATACAAATGTTAAAATCCGACAACAGCCTGATTGGCAAACAGATGCAACACACGGTAATGAAGGGCAAAATGTTAAAATGATTCACATTTCAAAAAAAAAGTGTATCTTTGCAATTTGGTACATTTACCACTAGAGACTTTTCAAATATATATATCAAATCGTTATGGAAGAAAACACCACTGCTGAGAAGCAACTGAACTTTCTTGAAGAGATAATCGAGCAGGGCCTGAACGAGGGCAAGTACACCGCCATCCAGACCCGTTTTCCGCCGGAACCCAACGGCTACCTGCACATCGGCCACGCCAAGTCGATCTGCATTAATTTCGGACTGGCAAAGAAGTACGGCGGCAAGACCAACCTGCGTTTCGACGACACCAACCCCGTGAAGGAGGACACCGAGTACGTCGACTCCATCCAAGAGGACATCCACTGGTTGGGCTTCGACTGGGCCGAGAAACACTACGCATCGGACTATTTCGAGCAGCTCTACCAGTGGGCCGAACTGCTGATACAGAAAGGCTTGGCATACGTCGACGACCAAACCCTCGACGAGATACGCGAGGGCCGCGGCACCGTGACCACGCCGGGCAAGAAAAGTCCCTACCGCGACCGCAGCGTCGAGGAGAACCTCGACCTGTTCCGCCGCATGCGTGCCGGCGAGTTCCCCGACGGCAGCAAGGTGCTGCGTGCCAAAATCGACATGGCGCACCCCAACATGATGTTCCGCGACCCCATCATGTACCGCATCCTCCATGCCCACCACCACCGCACGGGCGACAAGT
>JAEEGL010381905.1_pt1 | contig 31913 bp, 24 predicted proteins | sample 9134231 | NCBI WGS metagenome assembly JAEEGL01 (sample SAMN16246548, study PRJNA631951) | gut metagenome | biome: gut microbiome; feature: rumen; material: fiber-attached | host: Bos | place: Iran: Karaj | collected 2018-10 | reverse complement strand
TAGCGTTCATCCTGAGCCAGGATCAAACTCTCCATTGTAAATGTATCTTTTTTTCTTTCTTGTCTGACCTTAAGCCCAGGCCTGTTCGAATCTATCTTTGCCTGTTTCTCAAAGAGTATCGCCGCCAATCCTGTCATTACAAAGACGGATGGGCTTCGCATTTTCTGTTCCAGACATCCCCGAGCCAAACAACCTGCAGGCACTGGGCCGCAGGACGAAGGCACAGGACGTCTTCTCTTGTGCTTTGCTGTTGTTATGGAATCATTTCATTGATCGCTTCTCTGTCGCTAAACCAAACCCCGTTTTCGGGGCGTTAGCGGGTGCAAAAGTACAACCTTCCGGACAACCGCCAAAGCACTCGGGGGCCTTTTTTCCACCATGCGCGAAAAAATAAATGGCACTCATTATTATATAATACGCGCAAGTCGCGTGTGTGCGCACACACACGCATTTATATGAGCGGTATACCCGCTTCGTCGCAGGCCTTCCGCATGTCGTCGGGCCAGATGCTCGCTTGTATCTCGCCGATGTGTGCCTTGCGGAGGTATAGCATGCAGAGGCGTGACTGTCCGATACCTCCACCTATGCTGAGCGGCAGTGTTCCCTCAAGCAGACGGCGATGGAAATACAGCTCCGCGCGATGCTGCTGCCCAGAGAGTTCGAGTTGGCGTACAAGAGCTTCGCGATCTACACGGATACCCATAGAAGTGAGTTCGAAGCTTTGTCCGAGAACGTCGTTCCACACCAGAAGGTCACCATTCAGTCCCGTGCGCCCTTCTTCGTTCATCGTGCTCCAGTCGTCATAGTCTGGGGCGCGTCCATCATGAGGTTTGCCGTCGCAGAGTTTTCCACCTATACCTATAACGAATACTGCACCATACTTGCGGCACACTTCTCCTTCGCGCTCTTTTGGTGTGAGGTCGGGATACTCTCGTGCGAGGTCGTCGGCATATATGAAGGTTACCTTTTCTGGCAGGTGTGTGCCTAACTGCGGGAAGCGTTCTGTGATGAGGAATTCCGTACGCAGCATAGCATAGTAGATATTCTTCACCACCTTCTTCAGATACCTCACTGTGCGCTGCTCCTTTGTGATTGTCTGTTCCCAGTCCCACTGATCCACGTACAGCGAGTGGATGTTGTCCAGCTCCTCATCCGCACGTATGGCGTTCATGTCTGTATATATTCCATAGCCAGGCTTTATGTTGGAGTCCGCCAATGTCAGGCGTTTCCACTTTGCCAGAGAATGTACCACCTCTGCCCTCTCGTCGCCGAGGTCCTTGATGGGGAAGGCAACGGGGCGTTCTGTGCCGTTCAGGTCGTCGTTGATACCCATTCCGCCTCGCACGAAAAGCGGTCCTGTGACGCGGCGCAGGTGCAAGCCTGTAGCGAGGTTGTCTTGGAAGAAATCCTTGATAAGTTTAATACCTTGTTCTGTCTCGTCGCGACCCAAAAGCGGACGATAGTTCTTTGGAATAATCAGTTGACTCATAATAAAAAGCTCTGTTTGCGGGCGCAAAAGTACACATAAATCTTGCATTTCCGCAACTTTTACCTTATTTTTGCACCGCAAATGTTGCCCTGATGGTGGAATGGTAGACACGAAGGACTTAAAATCCTTTGGCCCGAAAGGGCTGTGCGGGTTCGAGTCCCGCTCGGGGCACTTTGACAATAAACAATAAACATTAACCAATAACCGAGAAGTCAGCGAGTCATGCAGCGAACGTCAGACCTGAGGGACGAAGTTCCGAAGTGTCTGGGAAGCGAAAAGCATGACGAGCTAACCATTAACCGAAGTCAGCGAATCACATAGTGAACGTCAGGCTTCGTTTTTTATACACGTTGGAGTTTTCTCAAGGGCTCAAGAAACCAAAAATGAGCTTTTTTGCATTCGTTAACATCTTTTAACACGCAAAAGGAATGTGGACTTAGCAATTCGCCCTACTTTTGCATTTGAATAGCGTTAATGTGCACAAAGCTAACCAGCTTTGCAACACGATTTGTAACACAAATAGACAAAATTTAGCAATCATATTATTAATCTAAATACAGGAAACATGAAAAAGATCATTACTCTTCTTGCCCTGTTCTGCTTCATTACAGCAGGATGGGCACAGGTTGTGACTGACCGCGCAAGCGCGGGAAACCCCATGACCTTTGATCAGTTCAAGACCTTAGCTGGTACAGGCAAACACTTTGCGATTGTTGCCTCATCATCCAACTCTTTGGTTTATCCAAAGTGGTTCAGCTTTTCGAGTGCTGGATATCCTGAAATCCTCACCACCGTGCAGCTCTTCGATTTGGAGAACAGCGCCACGGGCGATGGATGGTACAACATCAAGCGCGTCAGTGATGGTCTGTACGTATCTACAGAAGGAGGAAACTTCGCTGCCTCCCCAAAGATGGACTTCAAGCTGGTAAACCGTCTGGCTGGAGACTATGCCCCTGAGTTTGGAGCCCTGAATCTGCATATCAGCCTTGACAACGCTGCTGGCAACCACTACAATGCAAACACGGTGAACTTAGGATTCCGTGGCGGCACGGGTGGATACAGCACCTACGTTGCCTATGGCCCATTCCACGTAGTATCTGTAAACTACCTCGACGAAAACGACGACCCCATACAGGCTGCGGAGACATTTATCGTAGCTGATGGTACTGAACTTAACGCGCCATCCATCGCTGGCAGGGCGGTACAAGGCACAAGCAGCGCAACCATTAACGCAGACCAGACCGTTACGTTCAAGTATGCAACAAGTTCATACGACTACACCCTCGTTGTAAACGGTGCTCCTAATGGTACGACTATGACCATCAAGGGCGATGATGTGGCTCTTGGTGCTGGTAATGTGAGCTTCGCCAATGCCGTTGCTGCAAGCGACGTAGTAGTTACTTTCCCAACAGGTTACGAATACTTGACAGCCAACGTAACAATAAGCGGCACAACAATCACTGTGAATTGTGAAGATTCACGTTGGCCCATCAACTTCCCGAAGGATCAAAAGTACACGCGTACCGACCGCTTCATCAACAATGTACGCATTGGCAGCAAGACCTTCGAGATTACGAACAATGGTCTTAACACGCCTGCTTATCGCGACTTTACAAGTGAAGTGCTCGTAGTGCCTGCTGGCGCTACGTTGGTTCCCGCCATCGGCTATATGGGCGCATGGATGCATGGTTTCTTCTATGTGGACCTCGACAACGATGGTCAGTTCTATGTTGCTACCCCTGACCACCAAACTGCTGCCAACACAGAGCCCAACGGAGAACTCCTCTCCTACGCTAACCAAGGAAACGCCCTGAACAGCAGCCATCAGGAGATGCCGGCATTCACAATGCCCAACACACCTGGCGACTACCGTGCACGCTTCAAGCTCGACTGGGCAAGCACAGACCCGGGTGGCAACCCTGGTGCTGACGCTAACGACGTAACGAGCAGCAACCACATTATTGCTAATGGTGGTACGATTGTGGACATTACCCTGCGCATCCTGCCTCCCGCAAACGTGACATACGTTGTTGTGGATGAGAACAGCAACGAACTCTTCCGCACTACCGAGGCTTTGGCAATCGGCGATGTAGTCACCACGCTGCCTACAGCTTACCAGCATACGGAATTCTACGACTACAACACCGTAAACCAGACTGTAACTGGCGATACGGAAATCACCTTCACGGCAACTACGAAGGCTTACCCGCTCGTACGATTCACTTTGGACGATACCAACCCCGTTTGGTACACCCTCAAGATGAAGAATGCAAACTATGTTACATACGTAAATGGCGGAACGCCTAACGTAACCCTCCCAACGACAAAGGCCGACGATCCCGACCTTACCACACAGTGGGCATTCATCGGTAGTCCTTACGTTGGCTTCAAGATTGTGAACCACGCAGCAGGAACTGGCCTCGTACTCGGCTCAGAAAGCGCAGCTAGCGATGGAAACAACGGTGGCGACACTTATGCAACCCTTGCTGCTCCTGGCACACAGACCTACGAGACTTGGACAATCCGCGCCAGCAGCTACATTACGGACGGCTTCTACATCTACAATTCTGAAGGCCAGTACCTCAACCAGCGCAGCACGGACAATCTTGCATACTGGACAGGAGGTCACGACCAAGGTTCTACGTTCACGGCAACATTGGCTCCGGGCTTAGACGACATCTTCAACAACGCAATAGCAACGCTTGAGGCTTATCCCTACGGAGCAGGCGTCAACCACTACTCCCTCGTTGTCGGAGGCGAAGACAAGACAGCCAATGCAGCAGATGAAATCAACAACCTGAAGGGACTGACAGCTACTTTGGAAAACATCGCAAGCGCACAGCAGCTGATTGCAGGCACCACGCTGAACCTGCCCGAGCCCGGCTTCTACCGCATCAAGGGTAACACCAGCGGCAAGTATCTCGCCGCAGGTAAGGCATCTAACGACAAGTTCGCTATGACTGACGCTACAGATGCCACGACGGTATTCTACTTCGACGGCAGCAAGCTTGTAAACTACAGCACAGGCATGGCAAATGGTATGAATAGAAGCGCATGGGAATGGGTTACTGGCGAGAGCGCTTCTGTTGTAACATTCCAGGACGGCCTCACAAATGGTGGATATGGCATCATGTCTGCCACCGACGCAGGAGGAACGCTGAATGCCAACTTCTACGACAATGGCGATGGTAGCGACTCGGCAGACCGCGGTAGCAATGTCACCATCAATAGCGGTACAAATGCTCGCTACACGAGCTGGTATCTTGAGACCGTCAACGAACTGCCCCTGGCTCTCACAGACCTCAGCTCATACGGCGTAAGCGGCTGCTACACAACAATGTACATGCCCGTAAACGTACAGGTAACAGGTGCTACAGTTTATGCCGTTACAGGCGCAACAGGCAACTCGCTGAATGTTGAGGAAATCACAGACGGTGTTGTTCCCGCCAACACAGGTGTTATCCTCGAAGGAACGGCTACAAGCGCAACGGCAACGGTCTGCACGACGGCAAGCACGGCAACAAGCGTCCTGAGCGGTTCTATTTGCGTGACGGAGATTGTTCCCACCAACACATGCGTTCTCAGCGTAGCTAACGATAAGCTCGGCTTCTACAAGTTCGAGGGCGCGCAGCTCAAGGGCTTCCGCACATACTATGTAGCGACTTCTGCCGACCCGACTCGCGGCTTCGTCCTGAACTTCGGCGAAACGACAGGCATCAACGCAGCTACGCGTAATGCTGACGGCAACGCATACGACCTGCAGGGACGTCGTGTACAGAACGCTCAGAAGGGCATCTTCATCATCAACGGCAAGAAGGTGGTAAAATAACATGTGTAACTATCTAACAACAGACAAGACAATGAAACAGACATATTTTGCCCCTTCAACGGTGGTTGTGAAGCTCAACACGAAAAACTCCCTCATGCTCACTGTCAGTGTGGACCCCAACACCTCAGTTGGTGGTTCAGGAGACACAGGTCCTGGCCAGCTGACACGTGGTGGCGGCTGGAGCAGCGAGAACTGGTCCGACGCAGAAATGGACGAGGAATAATCGAGTTATTCTCTCATTAGCATAATTGAAATCTCCGCTACTGTATCGTGGCGGAGATTTTTTGATTCTTGACGACGCGGATGAATGGATTTTTTTCGAACACGAATCGCACGAATAACACGAAAAAGGCGAGGTTGCGAGCCTTTTTCATCGAGCCTTGCAGCCGTTGTCAGCCCCGAAGGACGAAGTTCTGAGGTGGCTGGGAGGCGAAAGAGCAAGGCGAGATAACATTGACCATTGACCATTGAAAAACCTAATAAAACGATGAATACGGAAAAGAAAAAAGACCTTATCGCACTTCGCAACTGGGCACTCTCCATCCTCGGCATAGCCATCATCATCGGCGTAGGAGTAGTCCTCCTTTCTTCCGACGACAGCGCCGAACCCGTAGAGGTGCGCCCCTACGACCCTGCTGACACGCTGGACGCCGCCGACATGGAGTCCCCCGTCGATTGGCTCGGAGCCTCTAACGGCAAGCCCGCAGGTTCCACTGGTGCCCCAGAGCCCGCAGCAGCGAAGCCCGCAGCACCTGGGGCCGACGAAGCCCAGGAAATGCAGTCCGCAGAGCCAGCAGAGGACGTCGTGGTGGAAACCATCACTCCAGCACCAGCACCCGCGAGCACCACACCCGCACCGGCTCCCGAAGGAGGGCAATAAAAGCCAAAAGCTTCGATCATCTGAATCGTCGGGGTCATCAGAACAGTACAAGACTCCGACTGCTAATATATTGTTCGTGAAAATATTGCGGCATCTTGTAGCACAATACTAAAAAGCGCTAAGAAACAGGCGACTATGTGCTATAGGATGCTTTTTTGTCCTATAGTCCACAGCCTTGCCCATTGTTTTATAAGGGGAAGAGGTTTTATAGATCCAAGCTTTCCGCAGGTATGAGGCTGCGGTAGAGTCCTCCAGGAAGGGCGCGCACAAGGCCTTTCAATTCCATGCCGACGAGGAGGGCGTTGACGCGGTTGAATGGTAGCGCGGTCTCTGAAACCAGCAGCGATATGGTTTTTTTGTCAGCCTGAACAAGTGATGCGAGAATTTGGCGTTCCATGTCGGAGAGTTCAGGGAACAACGTCCGCTGTATAGCCAGCGAAGAGCCTTCCTGCTGCGTTATCCATCCCTGTGAAAGCAAGAAATCTTCAGCGGAGGTCACAAGACTTGCTACATTTCCACGAATAAGTGCGTTACATCCGCGTGAATATTGGTCTGTGGTGCGTCCTGGGAAAGCATATACGTCGCGATTATAGTCCTGCGCAAGGCGTGCCGTGATGAGGGCGCCTCCCTTTTCTGCGCTTTCAACGACGATAGTGGCATCTGCGAGCCCAGCGACGATGCGATTGCGACGCACGAAGTTTCCCTTTTCAGGTATCGTAAAGCGTGGGTATTCTGTGAGCAGCCCGCCCTGTCGCACCATTTTTGCAGCTGTGTCACGATGATGGGCGGGGTATATGCGGTCGAGACCATGGGCAAGAACTCCGATTGTCTGCATATTATTCTGAAGAGCTCCGCGATGGGCGCAGATATCAACGCCGTAAGCCAGTCCGCTCACAACGACAACATCAGGAAGCATGGCGGCAAGTTCGCGTGTAAATTCGCGGCAGATGTCGCGGCCGTATTCTGTAATGCGCCGTGTGCCGACGATGCTGAGCACATGCTTGGCGTTAAGGTCGGCATTACCACAATAGAAGAGGGCTATGGGGGCGTCGGCACATTCTTTCAGCCTTTGTGGGAAGGAATGGGAATAGTATGGGATTACTTCGATGTTGCTTTGTTGACAATATTCCATCTCCTCCTCAGCGCGTCGCAGGGCCTCGGCACGATGGGGGAGTAGCTCGCGAAGCTTAGGCTCTGCGGGAGCATCGTCCTCGAAGAAAGCTTTTGCGGAGCCGTAATGCTCGAGGATTTTCAACGCTGTATGGCTGCTGGCGCCTTGAAGGAAGTAGAGCGCAAGTGTGTATTGTTGCTCCATAGTGCGGTAATCTATAATAAAACGTCCAATTCATCGCATTTTCCGAGCCTTCCGTCCACAACACAAACCACGGTAGTCAGGGCTTTGACGCAGACCTCGCGAGCTGGAAGTCGGAGAATCTCCTGCTCGAACAAGTATTTTAGGCCTTCTTTCCTGACGTCGAGCGTGCAAACAAACTCGTCGCCAGGGCGAAGCGGTCGCTTAAATTGCATCTCGAGGCGTGCTACTACAGTGTCGATACCGCGAGCGTGGAAGTCGTCGATGCCTCCCAGACGAGTGCGCAGAAATTCGTTGCGCGTGTGTTCGGTATAGTGTTGGTAGTTTGCGTTGTTGACGATTCCTTGTAGGTCGCATTCGTAGTCGCGAACTTTGAAACGTAGTTCAAACTTGGATTTTGTGGATTGCGTAGTTGGCATTTTTCTCCGGTGAATTCGATGTTTTTTGCGTTATCTGATAAAAGGAAATTCCTAAGATTTTGCCTTCAGGTATTCTGCTCCAAAGCGGCAACGGAGACAGTCGCGGCGGTCGCAATACGACAATTTTAGTTGTATGAGAGCTTGCGAGTCGGCAGCGCTCTTGGCTTCGATGCCAGCCTTCTCCCACGAACGAGTTATGTAGTTGTGCTCTGCGCGTATGGACTCCAACAGTTCAAAAGCCCTGTCGCAGAGGTCATCCATTGAGTGGTTTCTGCCGTAGGCAAACAACAAGGGCGCTATGGTATTGATCATCAGGAGGTCAAGGCTTGAGGAGCGTAGTGTCTTCGGCGAGGATGGTGCCTCGTGGCCGAAGGTGTAATGCGCCTGCCAATAGGGTGTGGCTGTGGCAGTTAGGAGCGTGCGCAAGTCTGCGATGGATGGCGCAGCAAGGATGCGCGAGAAATCTACCTTGCGGCGGTAGTATAGATCGGCGAGCTGCGATAGGCGTACGCAGGGGAAGTTCTGCGGCCTCAGGCGCAACATCCGCCAGGAGCTTGCCGGTATGGCATTGAGTCCGAACTTGTTTTTCAAGAACGTGTATTCGCGGCGGAGTAGGGCGTAGTAGTCGTCTCGACGGTCATCTGGTACGGCATCGGGCTCCAAAAGTCCTGCCTGTCCGAAGAAGAGAGCCTCCACCTGCTCCATGTTGTCGCGATGTTTTCCAAGGGCGGAGAAGTTGAGGTTCAACGCCCACATCTCAAAAGCCTCCGAATTTACGCCAAAACCGAAGTTGCGAGCCAGAGCCACGAAGAAGGTGCGTTCCCAATCGCCTTGCGTACGTTCGAGGTAGTTATGAATGCGTAGCGTCTTTTGCTCAAAACGCTCTGTTGTCAAAGCGCTTAGCCATGCTTGGCGCACGATGGACGGAAGCTTGGGCACTATGCGGTAGCATGGTGGGAAAAGCTCGTCGTGTTGTAGCTGTTCGTAGCGTAGGCGTATGGTTTCGGGTACGGACAACTGCATCTGTGGAACGCGTATTCCGCTTTGTGTAACAACTTCGCGGTCTATTACGGTGGCAATGTGAAGGATTGTGTTGTTGTAGGCGGCATCTTTCTCGTGCCCATGCCGATACCAGTCGGATGAGTTGTCGTGGATTTCCACGTTTCCTACCCAAAGGTGCCCGCCGATGCGTATTTTTGCGTTGAAGAAGTCGGGCCCCGCATTATGGTTGTGCAGGCCGACGTCTATAATCTCCACTTCCTTGCCATCGGAAGTTGTAAGCTGCTGAGGCGGAAAGTAGCGATACTTCCATGTGAAGTGCAGAAGTTGTTCCATTTCGTTGTACGCATTTATGTTGGTACCTACTTTCAAACAGGCAAAAATATGCTTTTATTTTCATTCCAGCAAATATCCCCACAATAAATCTTTCGAATCCTGCATATGTGGTGTTTGAGGATGTATAATCGTGCCGCATGGTTCCATACTTGACTTTCGCATTTTTCGCTCTCGCGGAAGACTTTATCGAAGTCTGAGAATTTTCAAACGAAGTCCGAGTATAATTAATCGAGATGCGAGTATTTTTCATCAAGATGCCTTCAACTCTAATCGTGAGTGCTTAAGGAATAAAAATACTGGGATAAAGATGGCTTTTCAAGCCTTCTAAAATGTTTTTGCAGCGTGTAGGATGCACTTTCGAGCGTCCGCGAATCCTTCAGAACGCAGGAAAATGAAGTTCGATACATCGATTTAGGAGTCGTTTTTTTGCACGTAATAGAGAAAAATCATTTGAAAAATCTTTTGCGCGCGTGCGTGCGAGCGTGAACTTTTTTTTATCTTTGCGGTCAAAATACTAGAACGATGAAGAAATCCATTTTCACGATACTTCTGGTTCATATCACGTTTATGGCTTTTGGGCAATGCCCGTTCTGGGAAAGCAAGCCCGAAGGCTATATCTTTGTGGCAGCGCATAGGGCAGACTGGAAGTATGCCCCTGAAAACTCGCTTCAATCCTTGAAGAATGCGATTTTCTTTGGAGCCGATATCATAGAGACGGATGTCCGCCAAACCAAGGATGGGCAATTCGTTATGATGCACGATGCCACAGTGGATCGTATGACCTATGGCTCAGGATGCATTGCAGACATGACATTAGAAGAGATAAGAAAGCTTCGGCTGAAAACCAACTGGGGGCAAAGCACTCAGTATCCTGTGGCTACGCTTGAGGAATATATCAAAGAGGCAAAGGGAAAGGCTGTGCTGTACCTCGACAAGGCAGGAATAGACTTGCCAGGAGCGGAAGAGGGCTCTACGGTGCGCGCCTTGCTTAAAGTCCTGCGTCGCCATGATGCTTTGCAAGAGTCCATGTTTGTACTTGATTGGCCATATGAAAAAGCACGCCGTATCTTTGGCTCGGCTTTGGATAGCGTGATATATTGTCCTGTCGTCGAGGACAAAATTCCCAATCTGTCCGCTTATGTAGAAGAATATATCAACAATCTCCATCCTGTTGCGTTCCAATTCCGTATGGCGTCGCTCGACACACAAACTTACAGCCTATTGCCACGAGTCTTGAGATCTGGAAGCCGCGCCTTCGTCGCCTCCACATGGCCAAATCATACCGCACAACACGATGACATTGTGTCAATCTTTCATTCCCCCTCAGAGGGTTGGGGATGGCTGATTAGGGAGGGGTTCACAATACTCGAGACGAACTTCCCTAAGGACTTGATTCAATATCTTCGGTCGGTGCATAGGCACTGACGCCTACTATATGCGTTTTCGGGCGTCGATGGCTCCTGCGTTTGTGGTATGTGGGTGGCGATTTCTGCAAAGTTCGGGCATATTGAAAAAAATCCGCGCGCGGGCGCGTGCGTACGCGAAATTCTTATTATCTTCGCGGCCGCAAGACAATACAACATAATACATATACCACACACACACATGGAAGAAACAAACATGAAGAGGGGTGCCGACTACTCGGCGAGCAACATTCAGGTGCTCGAAGGGCTTGAGGCAGTAAGGAAGCGCCCTGCGATGTACATCGGCGACATCAGCGAAAAGGGTTTGCACCACCTGGTTTACGAAACCGTTGACAACAGTATCGACGAAGCCCTTGCGGGATTCTGCACGCACGTCGAGGTGACGGTGTGCGAGGACAATAGCATCATCGTCGAGGACAACGGGCGCGGCATTCCCGTTGATGAGCATCCTAAGGAACATCGTTCCGCACTGGAGGTCGTAATGACGGTGCTGCATGCCGGTGGTAAGTTCGACAAGGGCAGCTATAAGGTCAGCGGCGGTCTGCACGGCGTGGGCGTCAGCTGCGTAAATGCGCTCTCGAAGCACATGACGTCGCAGGTGTTCCGCGACGGAAAGATTTACCAGCAGGAGTACGAGAAGGGGAAGCCGCTGTACCCCGTGAAGGTGGTGGGCGAGACGGAGCGCCGCGGTACGCGCCAGCAGTTCTGGCCAGACGACTCTATCTTCATCGTGTCGGAATACAACTACGACACTCTTGCAAACAGGATGCGCGAGCTGGCATTCCTGAACGCTGGCCTGACCATCACGCTCACTGATCTCCGCAGGGACCATCGCGACGCCGACGTGGCTGAGGGCGAGGAGTGGAAGCCCCGCCGCGAGGTGTTCTTTTCGGAGAAGGGACTGCCTGAATTCGTGCGCTATATCGACTCCAGCCGCGTACACCTCTTCGACGACGTCATACAGATAACGACAAATAAGAATGGGCTCCCCATCGACGTTGCCATCATGTACAACACATCGTACAGCGAGAACGTCCACAGCTACGTCAACAATATCAACACCATCGAGGGTGGTACGCATCTCGTGGGTTTCCGTCAGGCTCTTACGCGCGTGTTGAAGAAGTACGCCGAGCAGACGGCGCAGAAGCAGATTGAGAAGGCGAAGATAGAAATCAGCGGCGAGGACTTCCGCGAAGGTCTTACGGCCGTCATCAGCGTGAAGGTGGCAGAGCCGCAGTTCGAAGGCCAGACGAAGACGAAGCTCGGAAACTCTGAGGTTACGGGTGCCGTCAACCAAGCTGTCGGCGAGGCTCTGACAAATTATCTCGAGGAGCATCCTAAGGAGGCGAAGATGATAGTCGATAAGGTCATCTTGGCGGCTACGGCACGCATCGCGGCACGCAAGGCTCGCGAGAGTGTGCAGCGCAAGAGTCCGCTGAGTGGTGGCGGCCTGCCTGGCAAGCTTGCCGACTGCTCAAGCAAAGACCCCGCAGAATGCGAACTGTTCCTCGTAGAGGGTGACTCCGCAGGCGGCTCTGCAAAGAGTGCACGCTCGCGCCGCACGCAGGCCATCCTGCCGCTCAGGGGAAAAATCCTGAACGTCGAGAAGGCAATGTGGCACAAGGCTTTCGAGAGCGACGAAGTGAACAATATCATCCAGGCTCTCGGCATACGCTTCGGCGTCGGCGAGGACAGCAAGGAGGCAAACCTCGAGAAGCTCCGCTACCACAAGATTATCATCATGGCGGATGCCGACGTGGATGGTCAGCATATAGCAACGCTCATCATGACGCTCTTCTACCGCTACATGCCACAGCTTATCGAGGATGGCTACCTGTACATCGCCATGCCGCCGCTGTATCGCTGCCGCACGAAGAAGGGAAAGACTGAGGAATACTGCTACGACGAGAATGCCCGCCTACGCTTCATACAGGAATACGGCGGCGGCTCCGAGGAGAACATCACGACAACGCGCTATAAAGGTCTTGGCGAGATGAACCCTGAGCAGCTTTGGGAAACGACAATGGATCCAGAAAAGCGCCTCCTCAAGCAGGTGTCGCTCGAGAACGCAACGAATGCCGACTACGTATTCTCCATGCTGATGGGCGAGGATGTGGGACCGCGTCGCGAGTTTATCGAGAAGAACGCGACATACGCAAATATCGACGCATAGTTTATATCTGACAATTTGACGACTTACAATTTGAAAATTTTGAGTTGTGTAAACGCGCACTTTGACATTAGTCAAATTGTAAGTCGTCAATCGTCAAATCGTAAATAGTCCAATTGTCAGATAACAAGGGTCGTCAAATCGTAAATAGTCCAATTGTCAGATAACAAGGGTCGTCAAATCGTAAATCGTCCAATTGTCAGATAACAAGGGTCGTCAAATCGTAAATCGTCCAATTGTCAGATAACAAGGATAGCACAGCCAAGCAGTATAACGAGTTGGGGGAGAAGCCTGTAGGGCGTCTCCTGCTGTCGTATGCCATTCCCGCCATCATAGCAATGGCGGCTTCCTCCGTATATAACATTATCGACGGTATCTTCGTGGGGCAGGGTGTGGGGCCTGCCGCTATTATGGGACTTGCGCTCTGTGCTCCAGTAATGTCGCTTACGGCGGCTTTCGGGGCTATGGTCGGCGTCGGCGGAGCTACGTTGATGAGTGTGCGGCTTGGCCAAAAGGACTATCGTGCTGCGCAGGACATTCTGGGCAACGTTGTACTCATGAACATCTTGATGGGACTTTCCCTCGGTGTTGTCCTACAGTTGTGCCTCGAGCCCATCCTGCGCTTCTTCGGCGCCAGCGACTATACGATAGGTCCCGCCTACGACTTTATGACGATTATCCTGCTTGGAAACGTCGTCACACATCTGTACTTTGGACTTAATGCCCTGCTGCGCTCAACAAATCGCCCCAAGATGGCGATGTATGCTACTTTTGGTACCGTAGGATTCAACTGTGTCCTTGCACCGCTTTTCATCTTTGTTTTTGACTGGGGAATACGTGGTGCAGCGGCAGCCACGATATGCTCGCAATTCTTGATGCTACTCTGGCAGTTGTACCTGTTTTCCGACAAAAGCAACATCGTACACCTTGAACGTAGGATAATGCACCTGAAGTGGCGCATAGTGCGTCCAGCACTGACAATCGGCCTTCCGCAATTCCTCATAAATCTCTGCGCATGCCTTGTCGCCATTGTCATTACGCGCAGCATGACATATTTTGGAAGCCAGACAGACCTGGGCGGAGACGTGGCCGTAGGAGCCTATGGCATCCAAAATCGCCTAATCCTCTTCATCGTGATGGCTGTAATCGGCTTGAATCAGGGTATGCAACCCATCGCTGGCTACAACTATGGAGCCCAGAAATACGACCGCCTGCTTCAGGTGCTACGCAAGTCTCTCATTTTTGCCACTATATTTACTACGGTGGGATGGGCTGTGTGCCTGCTCTTTGCAACCCCTCTCGTAAGTCTTTTTGCAAAGGGTTCGCCCGAACTTGTTGCCGAGGCGGCACGAGGCTTGCGCATCAATATCTGCACATTCCCGCTTGTTGGAATGCAAATTATTGCAACAGCGTTTTTTCAAAGTATGGGGAAAGCAGGGAAGAGCATATTCCTTTCGCTCTCGCGACAGCTCCTCTTCCTCCTGCCCTTGTTGATTGTACTTCCACACATATTTTCAAATCCTGTGGATGGCGTATGGGCATCGCTGCCGATTTCTGATGCCATCGCATTCTGTGTGGCATTCGCCATGCTCACACAGCAGGTGCGAAAGTTACGCTCAAACCTTTCTTAAGCCCATATCTGCTGCTTTCTGAAGGACGAAAGCTAGGGCTGCGTCATGTTCATTGGGGACTATGCCGTCGAGGATGGCATCTTTCAGCGCGCTCTTCAACTCACCCACCTCGCGGCACGGAGGAAGGTCAAAAATACGCATAATCTCTTCGCCATCGACGGGCGGCTGGAAGTTGCGTATGCGGTCCTTCTCCTCAATCTCCTTGAGCTTGCGGCGAACAAGTTGGAAGTTGTCGAGAAATGTCCGCTTCTTTACCTCATTACGGCTCGTAATGTCAGCCTCACATAGGCGCATGAGGTCGTCGATGTCGTTGCCAGCTTCAAAGAGCAGGCGGCGTACGGCACTATCCGTAACAACGTCGTCGGCAATCACAATAGGACGCATGTGGAGGCTGACGAGCTTGCGCACATACTTCATCCGCTCGTCGAGAGGCAGCTTCATGCGCCTGAAAAGCGGCTGAATCATCTTTTCACCTAAATAGTTGTGGTTATGGAATGTCCATCCTATACCTGGTTCCCAGCGTTTTGACTTAGTCTTTCCGATGTCGTGGAGTAGGGCTGCCCAGCGGAGCCATAACGAGGAATCCGCTTGTGATGCAATGTTGTCAAGTACTTCGAGGCTATGGTAGAAGTTGTTTTTATGCCCACGTCCATCACGCATTTCGACAATATCGAGAGCTGCCACTTCGGGGAGGATAAGCTCTAAGAGTCCGCAGCGTTGCAGTTCTACAAATCCTATGGAAGGGCGTGGGGAAAGCATTATCTTGTTAAGTTCGTCGATGATGCGTTCGCCACTAATAATCCTGATACGTTCGCGATTGCGGCAAAGTGCGTCGAAGGTTTCTTCCTCAATCTGGAATCTCAGCTGCGTGGCAAATCGCACACAGCGCATCATTCGCAGCGGATCGTCGCTAAAGGTGATGTCGGGGTCGAGAGGTGTTGCGATGATTCCATCCTCGAGGTCACGAATTCCGCCGAAGGGGTCCACAAGTTCTCCAAAACGTCCAGCATTAAGGCATATCGCCATCGCATTGATAGTAAAGTCGCGGCGGTTTTGGTCGTCTTCGAGAGAGCCATCTTCTACGATGGGCTTACGAGAACCTCTATTGTAGCTTTCGCGTCGTGCTCCTACAAATTCCAATTCTTGCCCATGCCATTTCACCTGGGCTGTGCCAAAGTTGCGGAACACAGAGAGGTGAGCCTGGCGGCGACCGAGTCGCTCTGCGACAGCCGTTGCCATATCTATTCCTGAGCCAACAACTACGACGTCGATATCGTTTGTGGGACGCTCAAGGAAGATGTCACGAACGTAGCCTCCAACGAGGTAGCATTCAACGCCCAATTTGTCAGCAACTTCGCCGATAAGTGAGAAAATGCTTTTTGTCTGAAGTACTCCGACGATTTGTTCCTTGCTGAGATGTATCACGTTTTATCAAATATGGATAAGAAAAAAGCAGGCAAGAAAGCGAGCTTCCTTGCCTACCTATGCGTATTACTCGCTAGCGAGGTGATTAGAACTTATATCTGTTGTCCTTCACCTTAGCCTGTGAGCGAAGTCCGTTGAGGAATCCGTTCAATGCCATCTGTTGCATTGCACTTGCGCTCTGCTGCATTGCCGCCTTCTCGTCGAATTTAGCTTCTTCAGCTGGTTTGTGGCTGATAACCTGTGCAAAGTAGATAGCGGAAGCGCCACGCACAGCACCCGTAAACTGGCCTGCTGCCGTGCGTGCAAATGCACCTGCGAGGCGAGGTTCAGGAGTGCCGATGGCCTGAAGGGTGGGAGATTCGTAGAATGAAGAAACCGTTACGCTATCCTTGACGGCGCCCTGCTGTTTCTGGGCATCTGCGAGGCTCTTGACACCTTGCAAGCGACCCATAAGGATTTCGCCCTTCTTCTGCTGTATGGCGAGAGTCGTGATGGCTTTGCGTACGTCCTCTTCGTCGAGAGAGCGATAGGTGTCCTTGCTGATGCCTTTTACAGCAAATACGAGGAGGTGGTCATTCTGAGCTCCGCACTCGTAGATGTTGCTGACGTCTCCAGCCTTAGCCTCGTCGAAGAGCCATTGTACAGCCTTCTTTGCACCGTCGCCACCAATGCCGGTTTGGATTCCGAGGTTCTCCTGTGGGTAGTAGGGGATGTCTTCAAGCACGTACCCTGCCTTACCTGCATTCTTCTCGATAGTTTCGATTGTGCGGTTGTCGGCGAGGAAGCGATTAAGTTTGCTGAGTGCAGCATTGTATGTCTCGTTGCTGAACTGCAGCGGAGTGCGGACAACAGCTACAACATACTTCGTCTCGATGTTCTTGCGCTCAAGTACCTCGAAGATGAGGCTTCCCTGAGTCATGTTGATGACGAATGTTCCAGGTTCTGCACGATTAAGTGTTGAATAAACCTTTGCGTCGTCCTCGGATAGGCCTGCGCCTTCGTACTGTGCGCTTGAAACCCAGAAACTATCAGAGTTTTGACCATATTTCTTTGCCATATCTGCGAACGTAGCACCTCCCTGGATAGCCTTCAGGATAGAGTCAGCGCGTGTTGCGCTCTCCTCAGGAGTTTGTGCTGGAGCTACGATACGACGGCACAGTACAGAGTCAGAAGCCTGCTGGCGGTCAACGAGCTTAAATGTCGTGATGAAGTTGTCCTGAGAAAGGTATGTTGGGCGTACACTACCCACAGCCATCGAGTCGAGTGCGTTTTGCACGTCGGGCATGGAGCGGAACGCATTCTTTGACATTGCGAGGTTCGTGAAGGGGAAGATGGTCTTGCTGCTACCGATTACGGTTGCTACGTCCTCGCCGTTGCGGAGTTGCTCTTCCTGAGCGCGTACTTCTGCAAGAGCTTTCTCGCGGTCAGCATCGCTGGGCGTTACAGTCACGTTGATCATCTTAAGTGCTGCAGCCTTACCTTCGTTGCGGAAAAGTTCGCGGTACTGCTTATAGATTGCCTGAAGCTCTTCCTCTGTGGGCGTGGCGTCCTTGTCGGCAACGGTGGAATAGGGAATTGCCACCACTTCAGCCTCCGTACCTACTGTTTGGCTCTCGAAGTCGAGCTTTGCCGTAAGGGGGTTGGAGATGAAAGACTGCGACATTAGGACGTAGAACTTGCGGGCGAGAATCTCCTTGCGGAGTTGTTTCTCTGTGTAGCTCCATACCTGGCGAATCTGGTTGAACTGCTCAGCGTATGCTTGATTGCCAGTCTGCTGGAACTGCTGCATGTTCTTGTCGTAGTTCTTCAGGAAGTCTTGCAGAGCTGCTACATCGAACTGACCTGTCTGTTGGTTGGCAAAGCCAAGGCGTGCGAGCGTCTGCAGGCTATTGTACTGACCGCTACGCAGCGCGTTCTGTACGTCCTCGTCGGTGACGATGAGACCGAGCTTATCTGCCTCGTGCTCGATGATGGTGCTCTGAACGAATTCTTCCCACACCTGTTCGGAAGCCTGGTCATCGGTCATTTCGCGTGCCACGCCCATGCTTGCCTGAAGTTTGTTTACTTCATTGAGCTCCTGCTTCATTTCGGAGAATTCCTGCGCAGAGAATGCTTGCCCATAGACCTCTCCAACGGTGTTACGACCTACGTTGGATGTCGTTTCAATGGAGCGGAAGAGTTCTTCCGCGATGAAAGCGAAGAGGGCTGCGCCTATGACGGCGATAAGGATGCCTCCGCGTTTTCTGATTGCTTGTAATGCTGCCATTTTAGTATTGTATTTTGTTTATATTCTGTGGACGTTGTGCCCAAAAAGCGTGCAAAGGTAATCATTTATAAAATAAAACGAGTGTTCTTGGGCACAAAAAATGCTTTTTCTCCCGTCTTAGCTTGTTTTTGTGCTGTCAGAGTGCTGGTTTTGACCATTTTCCGATGGTGCAGGCGCTCCGCCTGATGAAGAAGAGTCGTTTCCGTCGCTGGGCATAGGCATGAATCCCTTGCTCTGCCAGACGTGATACTTTGTAAGCTGTTCGTTTGCTGTGAATCGGTCGCCTTGCAGTTCGCGGTCGGGCTTGATGATGTGCATGTGGCGGGATGAGTAGAAGCGATGTTCGCGCATGTTCCAGAAGAGCTCTTCTGTGTAGAATTTTGTTTGCGTCAGCTTGTCGATGATAACCACGTGACCCAACATTTTCCAAAGGTACTGATCGTAGCACCATGCACTATCAGTCGTGATGTACATGTTCATCTTGAAATTCTTGTCGAAGCGTTCGAGGAATAGCCCCTTTGGAAATTCTTGGCGCGGTGGTTCGGTCTTGTCAAATACTCGCCACTCCTCGGCAATGATTCTATAGGTGACACGTCCTGAGTCGGTAACAAGTTTCGACACTCCGTACGTAGTCATCACGGGCACAGAGTCCCTGTTGTCCTCAAGGTGACTCACAGGTGGAGCTTCATTGGAACATGCTAGAGTGAAGCTCGCGACCATACATATAATAATGAACCTTATAGTGCTTTCCACTTAGCGAACCATTGTTCGTTGAACGATAATCCTATGCTGAAGCGTAGGTAGTTCTCTTTTAGCATGCCTGCTACAGATGGCTGCACACGCTCGTACGCACCTCCGATGTTTAGGATGATGACGCGCGACGAGTGTGCTGGGTTATGGATGGGAATCCCCACGCCAAGCGTTGCCAAATAGTGCTTGGGACCATCTTGCCCATTCACGCGGGCATACGGCGAAGTATATGCGAAGCCTGCGCGAAAGCGGAAATGCTTACGGACATTATAGTGGTTGCCCATGGGGATGTATTCGGCACCTATGGCATAGCGGTTCATGTCTGTATATGCCCCTTTCTCTGAAGTATATGAGAATCCTCCCTCTGCCGTTGTCCCAACAACTGGCGACTTCACGCTTCCCCATTTCTGCAGGGTGTAATCGGCACTTACGCGTAGGGTATTGCCGCGTTGCCAAGCAAGTCCCACACTGAAATTGTGCGGCAACTCATATCCGTTGCGGAGTGTTAGCGTATCGCCTGACAGCGTGTTTCCTTGTAATACACCATCGGAGAAAGTGCTTTTGCCTTGCAATGTGTGACCTAGGCCATAGCGCAGGCCAAGTGTGAGGCTGTTGCCTTTACCGATATTCTGCTCGTATTGCATTCCGAAGTCGAGCTTGTAGGAGCGTATCTCCGTCTCGTATTTTCTGCTGCGTGAACCTGCGGAGGCATCGCTAAGTTTTGCACTGATGTTGTGCGTGATGTCGCCCCATATATATCCGCCGCTGACACCTACTGAGAAACCTCGGAAGGGTTCCCATCCAAGACCTGCATAGACGTTATGGAGTCCGCCGTCGCCACTATAGGTGTCCGTTTCTGTAACTTCGCCTGCCGTCACGTTTTGCGAAGGCGGTGTACGCTTCATCTTGTAGCCGACTGTACTTATCGGCAACATGCCTACGGATAGTCCTAATCTGGGCGCAATGCGGAATCCCAAAGTCACGTAGTCAAGGCTCGTGTTCTTCGCATTTACCTTGCGGCCGCCCTCGTCGAGGTTCGCGTTCTGCAAGCTCAATCCTATGTCGAATAGACACGTCAGAGAGTCCGTTGCCGAGAACGAAGCTGGATTTAGCGGATTGACAATGTTGCCTCCTCGCATGGCAGTCGTTGCGCCTGCCATACTGGTGGCAAGTGCTCCTATACGATCGTTGAGGAGGCCTAACCCATAGTAGGAATATGGCGAGTTGCTGCCGTTGGTTTGTGCGTGCAGTGTGGCGATACTTGCCAGTAGTGCCGCTACAAGCGCAAGTGATAGTTTATTTTTCATACTTTGATATAATCTCATTAAGTCCGATGTGCACCAAATGGCGGTCTATGCTTACCTCGGCTCCGAGGTCTTTGGCGAGCGTTAATTCCGTTCCGCCAGTCAAGCACACATGCAGGTTTTTGTATTGTTCTATTAAGAGGCGGACGTAGCCCTCAATCTCAAGTTGAGCACCGAGATATGCGCCCTGCCGCATAGCGTTGGTAGTGTTTCGAGCTGGGAAATCCATCTTTACGGGAGTTTCTGCGGGTAGAACCACAGGAAGTCCTGATGTGAAACTATGCATAGCCTGCAGCCGCATTCCAACACCAGGGGCAATAACGCCTCCTCGGAATACTCCATCGCTGGAAATTATGTCGCAGGTGATACATGTCCCTGCGTCTACCACCAGCAAAGTTTTGTTTGGATATAACTTCCATGCTCCAACGGCGGCAGCCCAACGATCTGCGCCTAACTTTGCGGGGTGGTCGTAATCGTTACGAAGTATGGCAGGCGTGTCGCCATTGACGCGAAGCACCTTTTCGCAGCCGCCGTCCAGCAGTTTCCACAAACCTTCAGGCTCACTTCCTACTAAGCTGACGGCACATGCGTCAAAATGCTCACGTTCCAGCCTTCGCTTCAAATCCTCTACTTCTCCAGTCCACGTCTCGAGCATTTCATCACCACAGAATATGGCGGCTTTCAGTCGAGAGTTTCCTATGTCGAGCGTCAGAGTTTTGGGCATTATAGTGCTTATTACGGCGCGCAAAGATAAAAAAGATTTGATGAAAAATTAAAAACGTATCGGTAAAATTCCAACTTTCACGTTTCTTAAGAAAGCTATTCTTGCCTTAGCGGATGAAGACTTTCTGCCCATTTGCGACGTAGATGCCAGGGCTTAGGTTGTAGATGGTGGTAACTCCAGATGTCAGGCGAATATGGCGAACGAGTTGTCCTCCTGCGTTATACACGAATAGCTCTATGGGGCTGGCGGCGTGTGCAGTAAGTGTCCCATACCCGCCTTCAACTTGGAGATGTGAAGGCGCTTCGACATTCGCTGCTCCTGACGTTGCGGGGTCGTAGCCGTATTGATGGTCAAGGGCGACGATGCGACGTGAAATCCAGTCCCTCATGTATTCGATGTCTGCATTGATGTCTTCATGATATCCCTCAGAACTCCATCGCTTTTCTTCTCGCATGCGGGCTCCGCTACTGTAGAATAGCTCTGCGTATGCCTCAAGCCTCTCCAATAAGTTTTCCTTTGATACGAGGTCTTTGCGACGCAGTTCGTGATAGCGGTCTCGAATCATCCCCTCCCAGTCGTAGGTTTCGCTATCTTCAAGTTTATTGTAGTAAATAATGCCTCCGCTTGATTGTTTGCGCGTAGCCCGATAGTCCATCTCGGCATCTTTCTGCTTGTCGTTGAGACCATTCCATGCTCGTCCCCATGTGGCGTCCAAATCCCAGGGTGCGATACTCATGCGTGTTCCGTCACGTTTATCGCAGGCATCATAACAAAAGTAATACATGTTTTTCCCATCGTTGTCCCATGCGAGGGAAATCTCGAGTAGGAGCCAGTAGTCAAGAAGTACGGGCAGGTCAAGCTTGCTCGCAACATTGCTCTCAAAATAGTCCTGATCTGTCATGCAACAGAAATTGATGAGGTTCCAAAGTGGTCCCCAGTCGATGCGTTGTGTCTCGTAGTCAGGATACTTTATTTCCCAACAGTCAAGCCATTCGCCTGTATTCGCATTGTTGTCGTAACTTGGAGGAGGCGTATTCTTTGACGGACCTCCATTCACACCCATCTTCACAGTCCAGTTCCATTGTGTGGCTTTGTATAGTAGGCCGTGGATTTGTTCTTCTGTTGTGGATGTTGCATCTGTTGACTTTTTCAGCCTAAGTTGTTTGCGGTCTATCTTTTCGGAGAGGCAGTATAGCCCATGGTACGAGTCGTTCAGAAATACCTCGACGTAGTGTCCACGTGTACCAGTGCGAACTTTTTTCTCGCGGTCGAAATAATAAGGCATTGTGGCGTATGAATTCCAAAGGTCCATTGCGAGTCTGTTGCGAACGCATGCCTTGTCTATGGTCATAGCGTCGAGAATCCACGAGTTGTCATCGCGCATTCCGAGTATTGTACGGTCTTCTTTTTCGCCGGTTTCATCGAAGAATTTTAGGTTATAAGATTTTTTAGGGTAGTTTGCCGACGTGGCACCTCGGATGCGGTATTTTGCACAGACCTTGTCGGGAACGGACTGGCTCTGATTAGGACACAGCATGCGAAATGTGCCGTCCGTATATTTTGTCCGACTGATGTTGCTTGACCCTGTACCTATAATAACTATTGGGAGGGTTGTTGTCTCGATGGCGCTGCTATATATAGACTTCCAATTCTGATATACGGTGATTTTGAAAGTCTTTCCAAACCCGGGCTTGTTTAATGTTATTGTGGCACCATCTTTTAGGTGTGAGCTCCCAATATAAATATCGATTTCATCGGAACATTTCAGAAAAACTTCTGCTTCGTAAGACGCTTCGTCAGGAGCGGATTCTGGTATGACGAGGAAATAGCGGTCGCCCTTTTTGTCGTACAAAAGTTCTTGGCCGCCAATGGTAAGTGAATCCACCCACGTCATTAGCGGAGAAACCACTTCAGCCCTTGTCGCAAAGGGTGCGGCAAGGAGGAGAAGTGGCAGTAGAAATAGATATCTATAGTTTGTTGTCATTTAAAGTCCCATTACCCACCCTACTATATAGAGCACGATGGGGATAGTGACGATAGCAATGCCAATAAAGTCGATATATACACCCGTTTTTATCATCTTCGTGATAGGAATATATCCAGAAGCATAGACGATTGCGTTAGGGGGTGTTGAAACGGGAAGCATGAAGCCGAGGCTGGATGACAAAGCCACGCCGACGGCTACGGGTATCGGGCTGAAGCCTGCTGATACGGCTGCGCCAATCGCCAATGGACCTATCATGTTTGTCGCCGCTGTGTGCGAAGTCAGTTCAGAGAGAAGCAGTGCCATCACGCAGAACACGGCAACGAAAAGAAGTTCTGAGGGCTGACCGCCAAGTGCTGTGATAATCTGCTGACCTACCCATTCGCTAAGTCCCGTCGAGTACATCATACCACCCATAGCCAGACCGCCACCGAAGAGAAGGAGAGTGCCCCATTCGACACCCTTTACGGCTTCCTTCCACTGAAGCGTCATCTTTCCCCAGCCTTTATCGACAGGAAGGAAGAAGAGAAGCAGGGCACCAATCATGGCGGCTGCTGCTTCTGGGAAGTGCTTGTTATATTCTTTAAGGAGTTCACTTTCGCTACCGTCCACAATACCTATGATGCCAGGTGTTACCCAAAGGATAACAGCTACGAGGAATGCAAAAAGCGTGTTCTTTTGGGCACGTGTCCAATGGCCGAGCTCCTGAACCTTGCCACGAATGAAGTCTTGGGCACCATCAATGTGCTTGACGTCAGCAGGGAACATCTTCCACAATACTAAATATGCAATTACGAAGTAGCACACCATAGCTACAAAGCCCCAAACCATCCATTGGAAGAATGACACGTGGATATTGGCAAGAGAGTCGAGGAAGCCGAGCATGATGATGTTCGGGGGAGTGCCGATAGGTGTGAGCACGCCGCCGATGGAGCATGCGTATGCCGTCATGAGCATAAGTCCTGTTGCATACTTATATGTATGGAGGTTTATCTCGCGCCCGTTTGCAGCCATCATTTCACGAATAGCCTCCAAGAGTCCTATTGCGATGGGGAACATCATGGCTGCTGTAGCCGTATTGCTTATCCATCCAGAGCAAAGCATGCAAGCCAGACCAATGGCAAGGAATATGCGCCGAGGACTGTCGCCCACCCATTTCATTGAGATGATGCCATAGGCGATGCGTTTATCCAATCCGTTGACCATCATGGCTTTTGCTATGATGAAGCCGCCCATGAAAAGGAATATCATGGGGTTAGCGAAGGCCGCGAAGGCATCCTTCATCTTCACAACGCCGAACATCACGCACAACGTGGGGCCGACGAGCGAAGTCACGGGTATGGGTATGGGCTCTGTAATCCACCACAGGCACACGAGTGTCATGATGGAGAGAAGCTTGTGGGCCTCAGGGGTAAGGCCGTCGATAGGAGTAATAAATACAAGTAGTGCGCAGATGGGAGCACATATAGCTCCTATGAGGCGACGCCTGCGGTCGAACTTTGAGCTACCCAGTATCTCGTCGTCGCTGACGGAGGGTGCTTTTGTCGTTTTTTGTTCGCTCATGATGCTTTGATAAACGATAATAAGGTTATATTTTGCTGCAAAATTAAGTTTTTTTCGATGACATAACACGAAATATGCAAAAAAGTTATATTTTTGCTGCAAGAAAATTCAAATTATAGTACACCAATGACTACAATTCTATCTATTCTGAACACTCCGCTGCTCATCATCTTCCTCGTTTTTGCAGTGGGAATCTGTTTGTTCCTCTACAAGTACAGTCATCATCACAGCCTTGGTGCCGACGAGGCAAAGCTTCGCCAGACGATAGAGCTGATCTTCAAGGAGGCTGGTCGTACGCCAATCTCTCAGAATCGTCTCATACGTGGGCTGAAGGAGCACTTCCATGTGAATGAAAAGGTTGCGCTCACTTTAGTAAGTCGCGCCCGTCAGGCAGGAATCATCAACGTCAAGGATACAGACGTTGAGCTTGCAGAATGATAGTTTGCATTGCAGAGAAACCCAGTGTGGCGCGTGACATAGCGCGAATACTGGGGGCGAACACGTCGCATGATGGCTACATGGAAGGTAATGGCTATCAGGTGACATGGACTTTTGGGCATTTATGTGAACTGAAGATGCCCGAGGACTACATGCCTGCATGGAAAGCGTGGAGTCTTGGACAGCTACCGATGATTCCTCCGCGCTTCGGCATACGCCTGAAAAACGATGCTGGCGTGCAGAAGCAGTTTGCCATCATCCAGAAACTCATGCAGAATGCCGACAGCATCGTCAACTGCGGCGATGCTGGGCAGGAGGGGGAACTTATCCAGCGTTGGGTAATGCAGAAAGCTCGCGCAACATGTCCTGTGCAGCGACTTTGGATTTCATCCATGACGGATGAGGCCATACGCGAGGGTTTCAACAACCTGAAGCCTCAGTCCGACTACCAGAGCCTATATGAAGCAGGCTTGTGCCGAAGCATTGGCGACTGGATTCTTGGAATGAATGCCACACGTCTATATTCCCTGAAGTATGGGCAACAGGGGCGTCGTAGTACGCCATTGAGCATTGGGCGTGTACAAACGCCAACGCTCGCTCTTATTGTGCGCCGACAAGCTGAGATTGAGAACTTTAAGCCAGAACCTTACTGGGTGCTCACCACCGACTATCGCGAGACGACGTTCACTGCCGTAATGGAGGAGGGCGAGCGAGGCTTCCGCTCTGAGGAAGAAGGTAAGAAAGCCTTGGAGAAGATAAGTGGCGTCCCATTCACTGTCACTTCTGTGGAGAAGAAAAAAGGCAAGGAGGCACCGCCGCGCCTGTTTGACTTGACGTCATTGCAGGTGGAGTGTAACAAGAAGTTCTCCTTTAGTGCTGATACGACGCTGCAGCTCATACAAAGCCTCTATGAGAAAAAGATAACGACGTACCCGCGTGTCGATACCACGTTCCTTCCTGATGATGTCTATCCCAAGTGTAAAGGGATTCTCAATGGCATAGCAGGTCAATATGCGGACATACTCCAACCTTTGCGTGGAGAAAAACTGCGAAAGAGCAAGAAGGTATTTGACTCGTCGAAAGTCACTGACCACCATGCCATCATTCCCACTGGTGTTGCCCCTAACAACCTTACCGATATGGAGCGCAAGGTCTTTGACCTTGTAGCTCGGCGATTCATAGCTGCTTTCTACCCCGACATGGAATTTATGCAGACAACTGTCTTGGGCGAGGTTGCAGACGTAAAGTTCCGCGTTGGAGGTAAGCAGATTACGCTTCCCGCATGGAAGGTTGTGTTTGCTAAGGACGAGAAGGATAGCGATGCCGATGACGAAGCCAAGAAAGGCGATGAGGAACGCACACTTGCAGACTTCAAGAAGGGGGAGTCGGGGCCGCACAAGCCTGGCCTTGCCCAAAAGATGACGCAGCCGCCAAAGCCTTACACGGAGGCTACACTCCTGCGCGCTATGGAAACGGCAGGACGCTCTGTCGAAAACGAGGAACTGCGCGACGCGCTGAAGGAAAACGGCATTGGTCGCCCATCTACGCGTGCCGCCATAATAGAGACACTCTTCCGCAGACAGTATATACGAAAGAATCGCAAGACTCTTGTGGCTACGCCTACGGGAGTCGCGCTGATAGGGATAATACAGGAGGAACTCCTGAAAAGTGCCGAACTGACAGGTATATGGGAGCGCAATTTGCGCAGAATAGAAAAAAAAGAGTACAGCCCAGCACAATTCATCGACGAGATGAAGAAGATGATATCCGACATCGTGACGCAGGTGCTGAGCGATACGTCAGGGCGAAAAATACAGGCATAGGACTCTTGTCCTCCAAGTGCCGAACAGTCGGGGAGTTAACTCTACGAGCAATACGTAAAAACGAATAACCAAAATTTATCTACAACAGTGAATATCGAGATAAAGAAAGTTCAGACGAAGCAAGACCTGAAGACGTTCATACGCTTCAACTATGAAATGTACAAGAACAACCCCTACAGTGTGCCTGATCTCTATGAGGACATGATGGACACGTTCTCGCCGAAGAAGAATCCAGCATTCGAATTTTGTGAGGCTGACTATTTCCTTGCCTACAAGGACGGAAGGCTCGTTGGGCGCGTAGCTGCAATCATCAACAATCGCGCCAATGAGACGTGGGGGAAGAAGTCTGTGCGCTTCGGATGGATAGACTTTGAGGACGACATCGAGATTTCTCGCGCGCTGCTTGACACAGTGAAGCGGTGGGGGCGCGAGCGTGGCATGGTGGAGATTGAAGGGCCGCTCGGCTTTACCGACATGGATGCCGAGGGCATGCTTATTGAGGGGTTCGAAGAGCTCTCAACGATGGCAACAATCTACAACCACCCCTACTATCCGAAGCACATGGAACAGTTGGGATTCGAAAAGGCCGTGGACTGGGTGGAGCGCAAGATTTACATCCCAGACGCAGTGCCCGAGAAGCATCTGCGTATTGCTAAAATTGTGTCAGAGAAGTACGGGCTTCACGTGCGCAAGCTGCGCAACAAGAAGGATGTGATGGAGAACAATACGGCTCGCCGCATTTTCGAGTGCATCAACGACGCCTTTGCACCACTCTTTGGCTATAGCCGAATGACAGACCGCCAGATTGACAAATACGTGAAGACATACATCCCTGTCCTCGACCTGCGCATGGTGAGCGTCGTCGAAGATAATGATGGTAACATTATAGCTGCAGGCATCTCGATGCCTTCAATGAGCCACGCCCTACAGCGAGCCAAGGGACGCATGTTCCCCTTCGGATGGTGGCACTTGCTGAAAGCGCTCAAGTGGGGACGCGACGAGATGCTCGACTTGCTCCTCATAGGTGTTCGTCCTGACTATCAGGGTAAGGGTGTCAACGCCCTTATCTTCGCAGACCTCATTCCCGTCTATAACCAACTGGGCTTCAAATATGCCGAGAGCAACGTGGAGTTAGAGGATAACGGCAAAGTTCAGAACCAATGGCAGTACTTCGACGTTGTGCAGCACAAGCGCCGCCGTTGCTTCCGCCAGGATTTGTGATATAGCCAGAGGTTCGGAGGAGTTTAATTTGAGATACTCCAGAAACGTATATAATATAATATTGTGCAGGCAATAATCTTAGCAGCGGGTATGGGGCGCAGGCTTGGCGCGCTCACCCGCGAAAACACAAAGTGCATGGTCTCCGTATGCGGAGAGCGACTCATCGACCGCATGCTTCGCTCGCTGGCGGAGCTTGGCAACCTTAAGCGCGTCATAATCGTCGTAGGCTATCAGGCAGAGAATCTGCGCCGCCATATTGGGACGCGGTATGATGAAGATTTCCCCGTTGAATTCGTGGAAAATGCCGACTATGCTACCACGAACAACATCTATAGCCTTTCTCTCGTCGATGAGCAGCTGCAGGAGGACGATACACTGCTCTTGGAGAGCGACCTCATCTTCGATGCCTCCATGCTAAGTATGCTTGTCGAGCATCCTGATCCTAACCTTGCGCTTGTGGCACCCTACGAGACGTGGATGGACGGCACGATGGTGTGCATTGACAGCGAGAGAAACATCCTGAACTTCATCCCCAAGAAGGCTTTTCGCTATAGCGACACACCTTCCTACTACAAGACGGTGAACATCTACAAGTTCAGCCGTGACTTCAGTCGCAACTGCTACGTTCCCTTCCTCAAGGCATACCTCAGTGCGCTGGGGAGGAGCGAATACTACGAGCAGGTGCTTCGCGTCATCACGCTCTTGGACAATGTGGAGTTGAAGGCTCTCCCTGTAGGCGGACTGAAATGGTACGAAATAGACGATGTTCAGGATTTGGACATCGCGGAAACCATCTTTGCCGAGAAGGAGGAGGTCATGCACCGCTTCAATATGCGCTACGGTGGCCATTGGCGCTTTCCCAAGATGCTGGATTTCTGCTATTTGGTGAATCCCTACTTCCCGCCAAAGCGCATGCGCGACGAATTGCGTGCAAACTTCGATACGCTGCTGACGGAGTATCCCAGTGGCATGTACGTCAATGCAATGCTTGCGGCTAAGTACTTCGGCATAAGTCCTGACTACACAATTGTTGGTAATGGTGCTGCCGAACTTATTAAGAGCCTTATGGAGCGCGTGGAGGGAAAAATAGGTGTAGTTTATCCCACCTTCGAGGAATACCCCAATCGTCGCGACAAGACTACCATCGTGCCCTTCGTCCCCCATACAGACGACCTCAGCTATACTGCTGACGACATGATGGACTTCTATGCCGACAAGGATTTGTCCACACTGCTGCTTATCAATCCTGACAATCCCAGTGGTCACTTTATGCCGCGTGCCGATGCGCTACGCCTTGCCGCATGGGCTGAGGCGAAGGGCATACAGCTTGTCGTGGACGAGAGTTTTGTCGATTTTACCGAGGATTTTCGCCATAATTCGCTCCTCCACGATGACATCCTCGAGGCTTATCCGCACCTCGTCGTGATGAAGAGCATTTCAAAGAGCTATGGCGTGCCGGGATTGCGTCTTGGTGTGCTGGCAAGTAGTGACGTCGCACTCATACGATGGATGAAGAAGGACGTGAGCATCTGGAACATAAACTCTTTTGCCGAGTTCTACATGCAGATATTTGGCAAGTACGAGGCCGACTACGACCGTGCCTGCGAAAAGTTTGTGGCAGAGCGCAACAGGTTCATGCAGCGCCTCGGCGAAATACCTTTCCTTCGAGTTATACCCTCGCAGGCAAACTATTTCCTCATCAAGGTGCTTCCACCCTACACTTCTGCAGGCCTTACACGCGAGCTCCTTGTGCGCTTTGACATTCTCATTCGCAACTGCGAGACTAAGACTGCGCTGGCAGGCACCAACCTTATCCGCGTTGCGATTAGAAACCAGAACGACAACGACAGACTCATAGAAGCATTGAAAATGCTATGACGATAACCATTTGTGGTGGCGGTAATCTTGGGCATGTATGTGCTGGCTTCCTGTCGTCGCAGACAGGAATTGAGGTTCGCGTGCTGACAAGTAGGCCCGAACAATGGGGGCAGCAACTTGTCGTGCATGACGAAAATCGCGATTTCATCGGAGAATTTTCCCTCATTACGAGTTCTCCTGCCGAAGCCCTGTGTGGTACAGACATAGTTTTGCTATGCTTGCCGGGTTATGCCTTGCGCCCTACGCTCAAAAGTCTGCGCCCACATTTGGAAGAGCATACTATCGTTGGCAGTGTTGTCAGCAATACGGGTTTTTTCTTTGTAGCTGAGGAGGAACTGCCCGCCTCTGTGCCCCTCTTTGGCTTTCAGCGTGTACCCTTTATAGCACGCACAGAGCAGTATGGGCATAGTGCTACGCTTCTCGGCCATAAGCCTAAGCTTTTTGTTGCCACGCTCCACGTCGCACAACCCGACGCCCTGCGCAGGACGCTTGAAGGTCTTTTCCAGACCCCTGTGTCGTTGCTGGCATCCCACTACGAAGCCGCACTGTCCAATAGCAATCCCCTCCTTCACCCCTCTCGTCTATATACGATGTGGCGCGACTGGACACCAGGCACTGTTTACGAGCGTCAGTGCCATTTCTACGCAGAATGGACAGACGAGGCCGCAGCCCTGTATATCGCCATGGACCGCGAGCTGCAGCAACTCCTGCGCACTCTTGGAGTCAGGGAAGGTGCTGTTCCAGACGTCCTTACATACTACGAGAGCCACGATGCCGCCTCGCTTGCTGCAAAGCTCCGTAGCATTCCTGCCTTTCAGCCTATACTTTCGCCCATGAAAGCCGTCCCTGGTGGCTATGTCCCCGACTTCCAAAGTAGATACTTTACAGAAGATTTCCCCTATGGCTTGCAACCCATCGTCGAGCTTGCGCGGCGGTACAATGTTCCTGCACCGCACATGGTGGAGGTACTCGCATGGGGCAAAAACGTCGCCTCTAACTAAATAATACCAATATGAAAAGACTTGTTTTTATCCTGGCTCTATGCGCTTCTTGGGGCATTGTTGCCTCCGCGCAGCACACGGTAGGAAGCATCCGCAAGGAGTACCAGAGTGTGCACGAATGGATAGGCCACATGATGCCCGACTCCACTGGCGAATATGGCATTCCACCTGAGTACTACGACCTGCACGTCGTACAGAACCTTCCGGCTACTGGTGGGCATCATGAGTATATCCGCATGTTCTTCGAGGATGATGAGGAGGTTGCTGACAGTATCATCTATCCGCCGCATATCCTGCGTTTCGTTACTTCCAAGTACAACTTTGCAGCTTCTGAGTTTTACGAAGAGTACCTCTACGACAAGAAAGGCCGGCCGATGTTTATCTACGCCATCCCGCCGTATGCCGTTGAGGCCGAACACATCCCCTATGAGCTGCGCATGTATTTCGATGGCGAGCGCCTTCTGCGCTTTACAGCCAAGAAAGCCGACAATGTTGGACGCTTTGAAGCCGAGACGCTGCAGGGCTTTACCTATACAGAGGTGTATTCAGGGGCTACCATACCAGAAAAGTACAGAATGGAAACAGACCGCTGCATCGAGCGAGCCTCCCAGTTTCTCACCCTGTTCCGCGGCATCGACGACAATACGTATAAGTAATTTAGGTTTAGCGAGTTAATTTGCCTTGCTCGTGGGCAATAGTTTTGGTAATGTTGTTGTGTCCTCCAAGAGCATTTGGTCTTTGCCTCCCCGCCAGGCTTGCAGGCTTCGCGCATCGGACTGACAATGGCTGACGTTCGAACTTGTTCGCTTCGCTCGTCGAAGAAGGCTCAATGAAAAGGCTCGCAACCTCGCCTTTTTCGTGTGATTCGTGTTCGCAAAAAACATCTGTGAAATCCGCGCTATCTGTGTGATATAACCATGTCTGCGCGCCTTCATTTGTGTGATTATCTCGCCTTGCTTTTCGCCTCCCAGCCTTCGATGCACTTCGCGCATCGGGCTGACAATGGCTGACGTTCGAACTTGTTCGCTTCGCTCGTCGAAGAAGGCT
>JAEEGL015587828.1_pt1 | contig 31917 bp, 25 predicted proteins | sample 9134231 | NCBI WGS metagenome assembly JAEEGL01 (sample SAMN16246548, study PRJNA631951) | gut metagenome | biome: gut microbiome; feature: rumen; material: fiber-attached | host: Bos | place: Iran: Karaj | collected 2018-10 | reverse complement strand
ATGTGGTGGTTCTGGATTCCGCCCACGGACATTCCAAAAACGTGATGAACTGCGTGCGCATGGTGAAGGAAGCTTATCCGGAGCTGCAGCTGATCGCGGGAAACGTGGCTACGGGCGAAGCGACCAAAGCTCTGATCGAAGCGGGGGTGGATGCGGTAAAGGTCGGTATCGGACCCGGTTCCATCTGCACGACACGTATCGTTGCGGGTATCGGCGTACCGCAGGTCACTGCGATCATGGACTGTTATACCGTGGCAAAGGAATATAATATCCCCATCATTGCTGACGGCGGTATCAAGTATTCTGGCGACCTGACCAAGGCGCTTGCCGCCGGCGGAAATGTCTGTATGATGGGCTCGATCTTTGCGGGATGCGATGAGAGCCCCGGGACTTTTGAACTGTTCCAGGGCAGAAAATATAAGGTATACCGTGGCATGGGATCCATCTCGGCCATGGAGAACGGCAGTAAGGACCGCTACTTCCAGGAAAATGCAAAAAAACTGGTTCCCGAAGGCGTAGAAGGCCGTGTGGCATACAAGGGTACCGTAGAAGATACGGTATTCCAGCTGATGGGCGGCCTCAGATCCGGTATGGGCTATTGCGGAGCCGCTGATATCAAGACTCTTCAGGAGACCGGGAGATTTATCAAGATCTCGGCCGCTTCCCTGAAAGAGAGCCATCCGCATGATATACATATCACCAAAGAAGCGCCAAACTATAGTGTAGACGACGACTGAAAGACCCGGGATTCGAGAGGAGGGGGAAAATGAAACACATTCTTGTTATCGATGAGGACAGAACAAGTCTGGAGATCATCAATTCCACGCTGGGAAGCACTTATCGCGTGACCGAACTGGTGACGGGGCCCCAGGTCCTGCAGTTCCTGACGACCACGATTCCGGATCTGATCCTGATGGAAGTGAATCTTACCGTGATGAACGGTTTTGAACTGATCGGCCGTATCCGTGCGATGGAAGCCGTCAAGAAGGTTCCTATCGTTTGCATGTCTGCCAAGGATGTGGAGGTGGAGGAGCGCTGCCTGAACATGGGGGCGCATTATATCGCCAAACCCTTCGTTCCCAGCGTGATGCTCACACGTCTCAGTGAGATCATCGGTGCCGCGGAACAGCAGCACAGTCTCGGAGGCATGATGCAGGGGAACAGCGGTGTTGTTGATGAGACACAGATCGATGCCCTGACCGGCCTGCTCAACTGGAATACCGCAGCCCAGGTCATTGACCAGCGTCTGACCAGCGGCTACAGCGGCAGCCTTTTCATGATCGATGTGGACAATTCCAAGGCTTTTGCGGATGTCTATGGTCCCCAGTCCGGAGACCAGGCGATGCAGGCCGTATCCCGTACGATGCAGGAGAATACGGATTCGGATGATATCCTCTGCCGTATCTTCGGGGATGTGTTCATGATCTTTTTCAGCGGCGTGACCGACAGGAGCACCCTGACACAGCGTGCGGAAGCGCTGATCAGCGAGTTTGCCTGGAAGCTGGAGGAAAGCCGTTTTGACGCCAATACCTCACTTTCCATCGGTATCGCGATCGCACCCGAGGATGCGCGTGATTTCGTGCATCTTTATTCCGCAGCAGATAAAGCTCTGTATTACGTGAAACAGAACGGGAAACGCAATCATCACTTCTTCTCCAAGGCAGGAGATGATTCCACCACGACGACCAATCTCTGGACCGTGCAGGATAAGCTGAGCAGCGTGATCCCTGCCAACGGCGCTTATATGCTGGATTCCCGCGGATTCCAGTACGTCTACAATTTCCTCCACCGCAAGGCGGAGCGCGGAGACAGCGGAGCCCGTATGGTGCTCTTTACGCTGGCACCGGACCAGGGCTATCTGCCGAAGAAAGAGGAGATGCAGAAGGCAGTGGAGCGTCTGGATCAGGCTCTTTATTCCACATTGCGGCGTGGAGACGTATCCACCCGTTATTCCGGACGCCAGGTCCTTGTCATCCTTCTGGATATCACAGAAGAGTCCTGCACCACCGTGGTACAGCGTATCGCAGTCAATTATGAAAAGATGGACCCCAGCGGACGCATCCATCTGCTCTACGAGACCGTGGAGCTGGGCGCCGACATCAAGGCTGCGGCTGCAAGAGCGGCGGAACAGAAAGTATAAAAAAGGCTTGCATTTTTACTTTATCTGTGATAAAGTACCTTTGTTTGGTCTTTATGGAGGTAAGTTATGTTACGCACGATCTTAATGGTATTGTTTATTATCGTTTGTGTTGCACTCTGCATCGTGGTATTGATGCAGAAGGGGCGTGATTCGGGTATCGGCGGTCTGACCGGCGGTTCGTCCGACACTTACTGGAGCAAGAACAAGGCTCGTTCCCGTGAGGGGATGATGATCATGATCACCAGAGTGTTGACGATCGCTGCACTGTTACTGGCCTGTGCACTGAACGTGCAGCTGCCCGGATAAGAAGACGGTTTCTTACGCCCCCTCTGTTTCAGAGGGGGCTTTTGTTGATTTATAGGAAATTTCTCCGAGATTTCCATAAAGCAGCAAAGCCCTCCGGGCAGTATGCGCACGCGCGCGAGATGAAAATGTTGCTGCGCAACCGCGCTTGGCGCGAGCATGTCGCAAGCGACATGCTTATTTTTTGAGGTAAGGATGATGAAAAAAGACGGGATCAAGCTTGTAGCAAACAATAAAAAAGCATACCACGAGTATTTCATCCTGGATAAATATGAGGCCGGGCTGGAGCTGAAAGGTACCGAAGTAAAGAGCCTGCGCCAGGGGAAGTGTTCGATCAAGGAAGCTTATGTACAGATCGAAAAGGGCGAGGCTTTTATCTGCGGCATGAACATCAGCCCCTACGAACAGGGAAATATCTTTAACCGGGATCCACTGCGTGTGCGGAAGCTGCTTCTCCACAAGGCCGAGATCAACAAGCTCCTCGGGGATTCCTCGGAGAAGGGCTTTACGATCATGCCGCTGCAGGTCTATTTCAAGGACGGGCGCGCCAAGCTGGAGATCGGCCTGGCCAAGGGTAAAAAGCTCTATGACAAGCGCCAGGATATCGCAAAAAAGGATGCGAGAAGGGAGATCGAGCGGGAGTTCAAGGTGAAGAATCTTTGAAAGGCTCCGCTTTGAAAAATCTATTTGCTTTTTTATCGATAAGATGATAAAATATCAGAGGTGTCTGAGTTGCAAGGCACCTTCGGCTGCTACTTTGAAAGAAAAATATGGGCTTGACAGGTTTCGACGGGGTGTCTTAAGTCGGTGAAGCTATCCGCAGGAGTGCGTAAACCCGAAAATTAAACTAAACGCTGAAGATAATTTAGCACTGGCTGCCTAAGTGCAGCCCGTCCTTCTCTTCGCACCTGCGCGTTGAGGTAAGGGCGTCGGATCGCAGGAAACGCATACGCAAAGCTTTGAGCGTATGGCAGATCCATGAAGCTACTGAAACCGCCTTTGGTGTCTGTAACGGGGCGGCGGAGGGAATGTCCATCTGCAGACTATGATAGTAGAAGAACGGCGGCGGGTATTTCGGACGCGGGTTCAATTCCCGCCAGGTCCACGTATATTCAGGGATCACTGATCCCGCAGTTTCCCATGGGGCTATAGTTCAGTTGGGAGAACGCTTGCATGGCATGCAAGAGGTCGTCAGTTCGAGTCTGATTAGCTCCACTTCAGTTAAATGATCATCGGCTTTACGGCCGATGATTTTTACTGTAAAGGAGGTATTTCATATCCTTTACGGCTTTTTATGAGATGGAAGTATGCTTTTTAATTCACTGGAATTCGCGATATTTCTGATCCTTGTTTTTTTTGTCTATTGGGCGCTGCCGCATCGTTTCCGGCCGCTCCTTCTGATGGTCTCCAGTTTTTACTTTTACGGACGCTGGAATCCCGTTTATCTTTTGCTGATCATAGCGATGATCCTTTCTTCCTACGGCTGCGCGCGTTGGATCGGCCGGCTGAAGCAGCGAAAGGAGACAGTAAAGCAGCAGAAACTCGCGGTATTTCTCAACTGCCTTGTCTGTCTGGGGCTGCTTACCTGGTTTAAATATATCAATTTCCTGATCGACAGCTTTCGAGCGCTCATGAATGCCTTCGGTGCCGGCATGTCGGATTTTATGATCGATGTGCTGCTTCCGGTGGGTATCTCTTTCTACACCTTCCAGACCATTTCCTATGTGATCGACGTGTACCGGGAGAAGCTGGAGCCGGAAAAGGATATCGTGCGCTATGCCGCATTTATCTCCTTCTTCCCGCAGCTGGTGGCCGGCCCCATCGAGCGCAGCACAAACCTCCTGCCGCAGCTGAAAGAAGAGAAGCATTTCGATTACGATGAAGCGGTCTACGGCATGCGCCTCATGGCCTGGGGTTTTTACAAAAAGCTAGTGATCGCCGACGTGCTGGTGGTCTATGTGGACCGGGTCTACGGGGAACTGCATTCCCATACCGGCGTCGATCTGCTGATCACCTCCTTCTTTTTCATGATCATGATCTATTGTGATTTCTCGGGCTATTCCGATATCGCCATCGGGACGGCGCGGCTCTTCGGCATAAAACTCATGAAGAATTTCAACAGCCCCTTCCTGTCGCATTCGAATGAAGAAATGTGGCGGCGCTGGCATATCTCCCTGTCCACCTGGTTCAGGGATTATGTCTATATCCCCCTGGGAGGGAACCGCAAGGGCAGGATACGGAAATACATCAATATCGTCGTCACCTTTTTCTTAAGCGGCCTGTGGCACGGCGCGGCCTGGCATTTCGTGGTCTGGGGCACCATGCAGGGCGTGGTGCAGGTTTTTGAGGATATCGGGCGCAAGACACTCACGACGCTGAAAAAGAATCGCATATTCTTTGTGTGTTCGGTGATCTTTACGACGGTCTTTTTCCAGGTCTCCGTTGTCTTTTTCCGGGCACCTTCGGTCTCGGATGCCTTTTATCTGCTGTGGCATATGTTTGACGGTTTCGGGAGTGCCGGCTACTTTACGAACCATATGCAGCTCTGGCCCCTGCCGGCCTTTATCATAGCCGTGTCGATCCTGATCCTTTTTGCCTATGACCTGGCCTCACTGAAAACGGATGTGATCGCCTGGGTGGGGACGAGGCCGAAGCTTCTGCGCTGGGCCATCAGCCTCGGGATCCTGATGATGATCATACTGTTCAAGGCATCGGACCGTACGGAATTTGTGTATTTCCAGTTTTAGCGGCGTGGAGGCCGGCGGGATCCGGGTGGCGGTGACTTTAATAATCTGAAAATGAAGGAAGAAAAGAAGACAAAAAAGAAAGGTTTTTGGGACTTCGTCCTGCGGTCAATGCTCTGGGGCGGTTTTTGCGTGCTCTTTACGCTGCTTTTCTGTCTGATCGTCGATCCCTACAATGTTTTCCATGCGCGGGCGATACGCGATAACGGGGTCGAAGCAAACAAAAACTATATAAAGATGAAGCATGTCCTGGAACATCCGGATAAATTCGACGCCTACATGTTCGGGAATTCCCATGTTTCCTCGATCCATGTGGAAAAGATCGAAGGCGTGCACTGCTATAATATGACCTATTCCTCCGGCGCGGTATGGGAGCATACGGACAATCTGCGGACCATGCTCGGGAACGGTGTGACGATACGCCGTGTCTATGTCGGACTGGATTCTACGGCCTATACCTCGGAGTTTGAGGGGCGGGAGCGTGATCCCATGCGTGTTTCCTATGAGTATGCCAGGGAACACCCTCTGGATTTCTTCCTTCTGCAGATGGATACGGCGCGGGTCTTCCGTTCCTTAAATACATCCCTGAAACATCAGGCCTCCCCGGATTTTGCACAGATTTTTTACGAATACGGCTGGTCCATCGGCTATGAGGTGCCGGGGCTTTCCTGGCTGGATGAGAATGAGATCGCCATCGGGGAAGCGCAGAACTGGGAGGAACAGCTCGACCGTGTGCTGGACTCGGTCAGGGAGATCAAAGAGCTCTGCGATGCGAACGGGATCGAGCTTGTCGTCTTTACGCATCCCATGCTCTGGAATGCGTATCTTGCATCGGAGGAAAAGGGCTATGAACGATTTCTCGCGGGGCTCGCGGAGATCACGGATTATTATAATTTCAGCGGGCTCAACCGTATCACGCTGGAACATTCCAATTATATCGATCCCAGCCATTACAATGCGGCGACCGGCGATCTGCTGATCCGTGTCTTTAACGGCGAAGGGGCGGATGCGGACCTGGCGGAGCGGGGTTTCGGCATGTATGTGACAAAGGACAATGTGGAAGAACTGCTGTCGGTACTGAAGAAGGCGGATGAGGAGCTGGGAGCAGAACACAGGTAAGAAGAATCCTGCAGGAAACGAACAAGCTACTTTACAAACGGGAATATTTGCGTTATCATACAGATTGTTTCAACAGGTAGTGACACCGTGTTACGTAAACCACAATATATGGTGTCGAAAGGGAGGAAAAGAAAATGAAAAAGAGAGCAACGGTATTTGCACTGTGCCTGACGCTTCTGTTGGGCGTTTTTTCTCTTGCGGGCTGCGGAGAAGACGGCGGTAAAGCCGGAAATGAGGGAAGCGGAGACGGCGGAAGCAGTAATGTGAAGATCGGCGTGATCCTGGTGGGCGACAAGAACGAAGGCTACACCGCAGCGCACATCGAAGGCATCGAAAAGGCTGCTAAGGAACAGGGTATCCCGGCGGAAAATGTGATCTGGAAGTATTCCGTAAAGGAAGACGAGAGCTGCTTTGATGCAGCGGTAGACCTGGTGGATCAGGGCTGCACGGCGATCTTTTCCAACAGCTACGGACATCAGTCCTTTATGCAGCAGGCAGCTGCCGATTATCCCGATGTGCAGTTTGTCGCCATGACCGGTGATACTGCTGCAAACAGCGGGCTTTCCAATTTCCATAACGCATTTACGAATGTTTATGAGTGCCGTTATGTTTCCGGTGTGGTAGCAGGTATGAAGGTGAAGGAACTGGTGGAAGCCGGCAAGCTTTCTCCGGAAAACTATGATGAGAACAATAAGGTACGCATCGGTTATGTTGGTGCTTATCCTTACGCCGAGGTGGTGAGCGGCTATACCGCATTCTTCCTTGGTATCCAGTCCGTTTATCCCGATGTGAGCATGGAAGTGACCTATACCAATTCCTGGTTCGATATCACGGCCGAGGGTGAAGCTGCCAATGCACTGATGTCGGACGGCTGTGTGATCATAGGCCAGCATGCCGATTCCACCGGCGCTCCCACTGCGGTACAGAATGCACTTAAGAGCGGCAAGGTCGCCTATTCCGTAGGTTACAACGTGGATATGCTGAATGTGGCTCCGGATGCGGCGCTCACGTCCGCGACCAACAACTGGTCCGTATATTACAGCTACGCTTTCGGCGCGCTGAAGAACGGTTCCGCCATCGCAACCGACTGGGCGGAAGGCTATGCTTCCGGTGCGGTGCAGATCACGACGCTGGGCTCTTCCGTGGCAGCCGGGACGGATGCAAAAGTGAAGGAAGCCGAGGATGCGATCAAGAGCGGCAGCCTGCATGTATTTGATGCTTCAAAATTTACCGTAGGCGGGAAAAAGCTCGACAGCCATAAGGTGGATATGAACGGAGACTTCGACAATGAGGATCCGGAAGATAAGGAAGCCATCTGGGACGGCTATTTCCATGAGTCCGAGCTGCGTGCTGCACCCAGCTTTGACCTGCGTATCGATGGTATCACCGAGCTGAACTAAAACAGGATCACGGGGGAGTGAGTGTCACTCCCCCATTTTTTGCGCATACGCAATATGAAAGGACAGGGGATGGCGGAAGCGGCGATCACTTTACAGAATGTCACAAAACGCTTCGGTTCGGTGGAAGCAAACCGGGATGTGAGCATGGAGATCAGAAGGGGGGAGATCCTTGCCCTGCTGGGAGAGAACGGCAGCGGCAAGACGACCCTCATGAACATGCTGGCGGGGATCTATTATCCGGACGAAGGAAAGATCCTTGTGGACGGGAAGCATGTCAATATCAGGGATCCGAAGGATGCGTATGCCCTCGGGATCGGTATGGTACACCAGCATTTTAAGCTGGTGGATGTTTTTTCCGCAGTGGAAAATGTCATGGTCGGCGGCGGGAAAAAACGGGGCGATGTGCGTGAGGCACGGGCGAAGATACGGGAGATCTGCGATAAATACGGCTTTTCCGTAGATCCGGACAAAAAGGTCTACGATATGAGTGTTTCGGAAAAGCAGACCCTGGAGATCATCAAGGTCCTGTACCGCGGTGCCAGGATCCTGATCCTGGATGAGCCGACGGCGGTGCTGACCCCGCAGGAGACCGAGAAGCTTTTTGCCGTGATGCGGAACATGAAGGCGGACGGAAAGACCGTGGTGATCATCACCCATAAGCTCCATGAAGTGCTGTCGATCTCGGACCGCGTCGCCATACTGCGAAAGGGAGAGTATATCGACTGCGTCGACACAGAGACGGCCAGTACGGAAAGCCTCACCGAGATGATGGTGGGGAAAAAGGTGGATCTCAATATCGAGCGTCCCCAGGTGGAAAAGAAGCAGCTGCGCATTGAGGTGAAGGGACTGAACTGCTATAACGCCGAAGGTGTGCAGGTATTAAAGAATGTTGATTTTGAGCTTTATTCCGGCGAGATCCTCGGGATCGCCGGGGTATCCGGAAACGGTCAGAAAGAGCTGCTGGAATCCATCGCGGGACTTCAGACCGTGCTTCCCGGGGCTTCGATCATCTACCATCCTCCCGGAGGAAAGGAAGGCGTGGAACTGATCGGCAAAACACCGAGACAGATCCGGGAACTGGGCGTACACCTTTCCTTTGTCCCCGAGGACCGGTTGGGGATGGGGCTGGTGGGCACCATGGGCATGTGGGAGAATATGATGCTCAAGGATTATTCCGTCGGCCGCGGGATCTTTACGGATAAAAAGAAACCGCGGGAGCTGGCGGAACAGGTGAGGAAGGAGCTCAAGGTCGTGACCCCCGGGCTGTCCACACCGGTAAGACGTCTTTCCGGAGGGAATGTACAGAAGGTGCTGGTGGGACGTGAGATCGCCGCGGCGCCTGCCGTTCTGATGACTGCCTACGCCGTGCGGGGCCTGGATATCAACGCCTCCTATACCATTTATCAGCTCCTGAATGAGCAGAAGCTTTCCGGTGTGGCGGTCTTATACGTGGGAGAAGATCTGGATGTGCTCCTGGAACTCTGCGACCGTATCCTGGTACTCTGCGGAGGGCAGGTGAGCGGCATCCTGGACGGACGGAGCGCGAAAAAAGAGGAACTGGGGAGAAAAATGACGACAGTGGAGGTGGCAGCGGATGCAGGAGTATAAGAACAGCAGGGAACCGCTGATCCGCCTGACAAAACGGGACAGTATGCCTCTGGGCAGCCGTATCGTCGTACGTCTGGTATCCGTTGTGCTGGCGATGCTGGTGTGCGCGGTGCTGATCTATGCGATCACGGGCATCAATCCGCTGGTGGTATACCGGACGATGTTTGAAGGAGCTTTCGGGAGCAAAAGCCGTATCTGGTCCACCGTAAAGGAGATGATGCTCCTTTCCTGTATCGCCATCGGACTGGCTCCGGCGTTTAAGATGCGCTTCTGGAATATCGGCGCCGAGGGACAGGTGCTGGTAGGCGGTATCGTCACCGCCGGCTGCATGATCTATCTGAATAAGCTGCCTTCGGCTCTGCTGCTTCCCGTGATGGTTCTCTGCAGCATCCTCGCAGGAGCACTCTGGGGACTTCTTCCGGCACTCTTTAAGGCAAAGTGGAATACGAACGAGACGCTGGCCACCCTGATGATGAACTATGTGGCAATACAGCTCACCTCCTTTTTTGTGGCAAAATGGGAAAACCCTTACGGTTCCAATACCGTGGGCATCATCAACCAGAGTGACCAGAAGGGCTGGTTTCCCCAGGTCATGGGCAGCCGCTATTTCTTCTGCGTGGTGCTGGTGCTGCTCCTTAGCGTGATGATGCACATCTATCTCAAGTATACCAAACACGGTTTTGAGATCTCAGTTGTGGGCGCATCCGAAAATACGGCGCGTTATGCGGGCATCAATGTGAGCTGGGTGATGATACGCACGATGCTTTTATCCGGTGCGATCTGCGGCCTGTCCGGCTTTATGGCCGTGGCCGGCGCATCCCATACCATCTCGGTCTCCACTGCGGGCGGGAGAGGTTTCACGGCCATCATCGTTGCCTGGATGGCGAAATTTGATGCGGCGACCATGCTGCTGATCTCGCTGCTGCTGGCATTTCTGCAGAACGGCGCCGGCGAGATCGCATCCAAATGCGGCTTAAACGACTATGCTTCGCAGATGATCATCGGGATCCTGCTTTTCTTCCTGCTGGGCTGCGAGTTTTTCATCAATTACCGGCCGGTGTTCCGGCACGGGAAAAAGAAGGAGGTGCGCTAGGATGGGAGGGCTTGTCACACTCTTTCAGGCGGCTGTGGTCTTCGGCACCGTGATCATGTTCGGCTGCATCGGCGAGACGATCACGGAGCAGGCCGGAAACTTAAACCTCGGCGTGCCTGGGATCATGTATCTGGGGGCGATCTCTTCGCTCTGTGCCGTATATATTTATGAAGGCAGCTGCAGTCCGGAATCTCCGGCCTCGCCGCTGATCTGCATTCTGATCGCTGTCCCCACCGCCTTTCTCGGGGCGGCTCTCGGAGGGCTGATCTACGCATTTCTGACCATAACCCTGAGGGCAAACCAGAACGTGACCGGTCTGGCCCTGTCCATCTTCGGATCCGGCGTGGCCAATTTCTTCGGCGGATCCTTAAATACCCTGGCCGGGAAGTTTGAGCAGGTATCGGTACCGGTAAGCTCCTCGGCGTTTTCCGCGAGTCCCGTTTCCCTGATCGGGGATCTGGGAGTGCCGGGGCAGCTTTTCCTTTCCTACGGCTTTCTGGTCTATGTGGCGATCATCCTGGCTGTGGTGGTCCAGTATTTTCTGCATCATACCGGCGCGGGGCTTGACCTGCGCACCGTGGGGGAGAATCCGCAGGCAGCCGATGCCGCGGGCATCAACGTGATCAAGAACAAATATCTGGCCATCTGCATCGGGGCCGGCATCAGCGGCCTTGGCGGACTTTACTATGTGATGGACTACATCAAGGGCACCTGGGCCAACGACGGCAGTATCGAAAAGCTGGGCTGGCTTGCAGTGGCACTGGTGATCTTTACCGGCTGGAAGGCAAAGAACGCGATCTGGGGGGCTTACCTTTTCGGTGTGCTGTACTGGATGTATCTCTATATTCCCGGGCTTACCAGGGCTTCGCAGGAGATCTTCAAGATGCTGCCTTATGTGGTGACGATCCTGGTGCTGGTGATCGGAAGTATGAAGAACAGCCGGGACAAACAGCCTCCGGCAGCTTTGGGGCAGGCGTATTTCAGGGAGGAAAGGTAGAACATGAAGCTTCTCGAGGAAAGGATCTTAAAGGACGGACTGGTCAAAAGCGGAAATGTACTGAAGGTGGATTCTTTTCTGAACCACCAGATGGATATCGCGCTCTTTCAGGAGATGGGAAAAGAATGGAAACGGCTGTTTGCAGATGTGCCCGTGGACCGTATCCTGACCATCGAAGCTTCCGGTATCGGGATTGCCGCCGTGGCGGCCCAGTATTTCAATGTGCCCGTGGTCTTTGCCAAAAAGACCCAGTCCATCAATCTGGACGGCAGTGTTTATTCCACAAAGATCCAGTCCTTTACCCACCAGCGGGTCTATGATGTGATCGTTTCCAGAAAGTATCTTTCCCCGGGAGACAATGTGCTCATTATCGATGATTTCCTTGCGAACGGCTGTGCGGTGGAAGGTCTTCTGGAGATCGTGGAAACGGCAGGAGCGAAGCTCTCCGGCGTGGGCATCGCCATCGAAAAGGGCTTCCAGGACGGCGGCAAACGGCTCAGGGAGCGGGGGATAAAGCTGGAGTCCCTGGCGATCATCGATTCCATGGATGCGGAGAGCGGCAGTATCTGCTTCCGAAATCAGTGATATTGTGATATAATCTGATGATGGCATCGGCGACTGACGACAGCTAAGCTTGAGCGGATTCAGGCAGGCAGGATGCCGGGTTTATTTTGGGACTGATCCTGAGGATCATAGGAGTAAGCGGTCAGGCTGTCCCGAATAATCATATGAGGTGGATCATAATGGCGGATCGTATGGAAGAGCGCATCGGTGCGCTTGTGGACAATATACTGGCGGATTATCAGGGCGGTAAGGATATCGACCGTGTACTCCGCTTTGACCAGCCGGAAAAAGAAACGGTCATCGACATCCTGAACAAGCTCCAGAAGCTTGTTTTTCCGGGATACTTCAAAAACCGCAGTTTTAAGGTTTATACGATACGGAACGACACTTCCATGCTGGTGGAGGATGTGCTCTTTTACCTCCAGAAGCAGCTTCAGATCGTGCTGCGCTATCAGGAGAATTATCTGGAGGCGACGGATGAGGTGATACGCGGCAAGGCGGAGGAGATCGCCTTTTCTTTTATGGAGAAGCTTCCGAAGATCCGTGAGTATATAGAAACGGACGTGCAGGCCGCTTTCGACGGGGATCCCGCAGCCTTTTACAAGGATGAGATCATTTTTTCCTACCCGGGGCTCTATGCGATCTTTGTGAACCGCGTGGCCCATGAACTCTATCTGCTCGGAGTGCCGCTTCTTCCGCGTATCATGACCGAATACGCGCATTCGCTCACCGGGATCGACATCAACCCCGGGGCGAGCATCGGAAAATATTTCTTTATCGATCACGGTACCGGTATCGTGGTGGGCGAGACGACGGTGATCGGCAATAATGTGAAGGTCTATCAGGGGGTGACCCTCGGTGCTGCGTCTACAAGAGGCGGACGCAGCCTGAACAACAAAAAACGTCATCCCACCATCGAGGATAATGTGACGATCTATTCCGGAGCTTCCATCCTGGGCGGCGATACGGTGATCGGCGAGGGCGCCGTGATCGGGGGCAACTGCTTCATCACCTGTTCGATCCCCGCGGGAGCCAAGGTGAATATCCGCAGCCAGGAGCTGGTCTACCGTTATAAAGACGAGAAGCATGCGAGCAGCGAGCCTCTGGACAAAGAAGCAAACTGGTTCTACATCATATGACACAGAAAACGAACGGCAATATACGGAAGATACAGCATTGGCAGATCGTGGCGATCGCGCTGGCGGTCTATGATGCGATCATCCTGAATATCTCATATTTCATCGCTTTATGGCTTCGCTTTGACTGCAGTGTAAAGATGATCCCGCAGGATTATCTGAAGCCTTATCTTTATTTTACCCTGATCTATATGGTCCTGGGCCTCATCATCTACTGGCGCTGCGGGCTGTATTCCGCCATGTGGCGTTTTGCGAGCTTCATGGAACTGGAAAAGATCGTTCTGGGGACGGGGATCAGCTTTATCGTTCAGGTGATCGGTGTTTCGGTCTCCGTGGCCATCGTTTCGGAAGAGTTCATCCGTATGCCCTGGTCTTATTATCTGGTCGGATTCATGATGCAGTTCCTCTTTACGATGGGAGCGCGTTTTTCCTATCGTTTTCTGCTTCTCGTAAAAGAACACAGAAGTAATGCCGGGGGGGATTTTCATCCCGTTCTGCTTGTGGGCGCCGGAAGCGCCGGCAGAGCCATCATCCGGGAGATGAGGCGTTTCGGTCAGGGACATGACCGCATCGTCTGCATCATCGATGACGATGCCAATAAATGGAAGCGCTTTCTGGACGGCATCCCCATCGTGGGCGGCAGGGACATGATCCTTTCCTGTGTCGAGCGTTATCACGTGGAAAAGATCTATATCGCCATCCCTTCGGCGGCGGCAGATGATCTGAAAGAGATCCTGAATGTCTGCAAGGAGACCGACTGCTCCCTGAAGCTTTTGCGGGGGATGTACCAGATGGTGGATGAGGATCAGATCTCCGTGCGCGACTTAAAGGACGTGTCCATCGAGGATCTGCTGGGACGCGATACCATACGCGTGGACATGAAGGAGATCTATGAGGCGGTGTCGGGCAAGGTGATCCTGGTCACCGGCGGCGGCGGTTCCATCGGCTCGGAACTCTGCAGGCAGCTGGCGAAGCACAGCCCGGAAAAACTCATCATCTTTGACGTATATGAAAATAATGCCTATGAGATACAGCAGGAGCTTCTGCGCGATCATCCGGAACTGAAGCTCTGCGTCGAGATCGGCTCCGTGCGGGATTCGAGAAGGCTCGCACAGCTTTTTAAGAAGCACCGTCCGCAGCTCGTTTATCATGCGGCGGCGCACAAACACGTACCCCTCATGGAGGGGAGTCCTGCGGAGGCGGTCAAGAATAACGCCATCGGTACCTACAAGACGGCTTATGCCGCCATGTGTACGGGAGTGGAGCGTTTTGTGCTGATCAGTACGGACAAGGCCGTAAATCCCACAAATGTGATGGGGGCCACCAAGAGACTCTGTGAGATGGTGATCCAGAGCTTCGATCACGCCATCAGGAGCGGCCGCACGGCGGAGCTGAAAAACCTTTTCTGCCATGTTTCGGAGGGAGCCGAACTGGTCCCGGAAGAAACGCCGCATACCGAATTTGTGGCCGTGCGTTTCGGAAACGTACTGGGCTCCAACGGCAGCGTCGTGCCCCTGTTTAAGGAGCAGATCGCCCAGGGCGGACCGGTGACCGTGACCCATCCCGATATCATACGCTATTTCATGACCATACCCGAGGCGGTGAGCCTCGTGCTGCAGGCAGGTACCTATGCAAAGGGCGGAGAGATCTTTGTGCTGGATATGGGAAGCCCTGTGAAGATCGATACCCTGGCACGGAACCTGATCCGTCTGTCGGGGCTGAAACCGGATGTGGATATCAAGATCGTCTATACGGGGCTTCGGCCGGGCGAGAAGATGTATGAAGAAAAGCTGATGGAAGAGGAAGGTATGAAGACCACGCCGAACAAGCTCATTCATATCGGCAATCCCATTGCTTTTGATGAAAGGGAGTTTCTGGAAAAGCTTGCAGCGCTGATGCAGGCGGCTTACCGCGAGGATACGGATATACGTGCGATGCTCGCAGATATGGTGCCGAGCTATCATCCGGAAAATAAGGAATAAGCGGGAACGGTATAAGGCTGTTAAGCGGCATCGTTCTTATGAACGGGTTTAGAAGTATGCGGGCTGTCTTCATCTGTGCCGAACGGTGCAGACAGCAGACCGCAAGGAAAAAGAGGAGAAGAAGATGGAAGAGAGAAAGATCATTTTCAGTCCGCCCGATATCGGCGAGGACGAGATCGAAGAAGTATGTGTGGCCCTCAGGAGCGGCTGGATCACCACAGGTCCCAGGACCAAGGAATTTGAAAAGAGGATCGCGGAATATCTGGAGGCACCCCGTGCGGTGGCGCTGAATTCCGCTACCGCGGCAGAGGAGCTGAACCTCCGTATCCTTGGCATCGGAGCCGGGGATGAGGTGCTCGTGCCGGCCTATACCTATACGGCTACGGCAGCGGCGGCTTTGCACACCGGCGCGTCCATACGCTTTATCGACTGTGCGAAGGACAGCCTTGAAATGGATTATGACGCGCTGGAAGCTGCGATCAGCGAGCGCACCCGTGTCATCGTACCGGTCGATATCGCCGGTATCCCCTGCGATTATGAGCGGATCTACGATATCGTGGAAAAGAAACGCGGGCTGTTTTCTCCTGCAGGGAACACGGAACTGGGACAGCGCATCCAGAAGAGTCTGGGACGTATCGCCGTGGTCTCGGACAGCGCCCATTCCTTCGGTGCCGAGCGTAAAGGAGTCATGGCCGGAATGCTGGCGGATTTCTCCTCATTCTCATTCCACGCGGTAAAGAACCTGACCACGGCAGAAGGCGGCGCTTCTGTCTGGCGCAGCATTCCCGGTATCGATAACGAAGAACTCTATCACTGGTTCCAGCTCTACAGCCTGCACGGGCAGGATAAGGATGCCCTTGCCAAGACCAAACTGGGCAGCTGGGAATACGATATCATCGCACCGCTCTATAAGTGCAATCTGACGGATGTGGCGGCAGCCATCGGCCTGATCCAGATGGACCGCTATCCGAAGCTTTTGGACCGCCGGCACGAGATCATCGCGCGTTACGATGCGGCCTGTGATGCCATGGGTGTGGAGCATCTGAACCATGTGACAGCGCAGTACCGTTCCAGCGGACATCTCTATTTAAGCCGCATTCCGAAGGCAGACGATGAAAAACGCCGCGAGGTGATCACGAAGATGGCGGAGCGGGGCATTCCCTGTAACGTTCATTACAAGCCGCTTCCGATGATGACGGCCTACAAGGCCCTTGGCTTTTCCATTGCGGCTTTCCCCAATGCCTATGCCCATTATGCCAACGAAGTTTCGCTCCCGCTGCACACGAAGCTGAGCGATGATGACGTGGACTATATCTGCGAGAACTATAAGGCTGTGCTGAAGGAGTGCGGGCTTTCATGATCAGCTGCAGCGCCACATGTATTCGCATCCGGACACGCTTTCGCTCGATTTATGCCCGTAACGGACGCTAAACCCGCAGAACGGCCGCTTATGATGAAGCGGTCTTCGCTTAAGCGCCGACGGCAACATACGGGCCTCTGCCGAATACATGATATCTCTGCCGGCATTATCAATGATCCGCATACAGGAGAAAACGATGAAAGAAATCAGGATCGCCGATTGTAAGGAACTGCTGGTGCACGGGCGTACACTTCCCGGAAGGGATCCGCTGGTGCTTTTCTGGGGAGGTTCCTCCCTGGAACTGAAAGTGCAGTGCAGCGAGCTCTGGCTGGAAATGGCCGGCCCCTATGCCGAGCATGAAAACTGGATCGCCATCGAGATCAACGGTGAGGTGATGGCGAGGCAGATGGTGCCGAAGGAGCGGACGAAGATCTGCATCTTCCGCAATAAGATGAATACAAAACCCACCCGTGTGCGCATCATCAAGGAAGTACAGGCCATGAGTGCGGACCGGGAACACCGTCTGGAATTCTATTCCATCCTTCACGATGGTGAGTTTCTCATGCCGGATCCTTATGAACGGAGGATCGAATTCATCGGCGATTCCATCAATTCCGGGGAAGGCAGCATCGGTGCGAAGGAGGAAGAGGAGTGGATCTCCCTTTTCTTTTCCCATGTGCGCGCCTATCCCTATATGGTGGCCAGAGAGCTGAAAGCAGACTACCGCATCATCAGCCAGAGCGGCTGGGGGATCTTTGCGGGCTGGGATAACAATTTTGCGAGTGCGGTCCCGAAGTATTATGAGGGGATCTGCTCGCTGCTCCCGAAGGATTTTGAGCTGAAAGGCGTGCATGAGGCAAATGATTTTTCGGCCTGGCAGCCAGAGCTGATCTGTGTCAATCTCGGGACCAATGATGACGGGGCTTTTCATTACGCTCCCTTTACCGATCCGGAGACGAAGGAAGTTTATAAGCTCCATATGAACGGCGAGAGCATGGAGAACGGAGAGTATAAGCCGGGAGACAGCTATGCGCCGGAGGATCTGGATAAAGTAAAAGCTGCGGCACGGGATTTTCTCGGACTGCTGCGCCGTAAGAATCCGGAGGCCTATATCATCTGGGCCTACGGCATGCTTGGGGATGCGCTGGCAGCGGTGCTCAGAGAAGTGATCGCAGAATACCGTGAAGAGAGCGGCGACACACGCGTGGAATACCTGGCGCTTCCCGCGGTCACGCCGGAGACAACAGGGGCGCGTTTTCATCCGGGGCTGGCGGCACACCGGGCGGCAGCGGACGTGATCGTCCGGCGTATAAAGGAGCTTGGTCTGTGAAACAAAAGAGGAAACGCGTAGCGATACTGGTTCAGAATCTTCATAACGGCGGTGCGGAGCGCATGGCGGCCAATATGGCGCTGGAGCTTTCCGCATATTACAGCGTCTGGCTCATCGTATTTGACGGGAGAGACGCGATCTATCCTTATGGGGGAAGACTGATCGATCTGAAGCTTCCGCCTTCGGAAGACGAGAATATCGTGCAGCGGCTCGTAAAGCTGGTCTACAGAGTACGCAGGCTCCGCTATCTGAAACGTAGTCTCCGGATCGACTGCTGCATCAGTCATATGAACAGCGCCAATGTGATCAATATCCTTTCCAAAGGGAAGGAGAAGATATACAGCATCTATCACAGCATGCCATCCGCCTGTGACGGAAAGGGAAAGACGGCAGTGCAGCTCCACCGCTTTATCGCGGAGGGAAGCGAACGTTATTACTGTGTATCGCGGCTTGCCGCCATGGACATGGCGAAGAGTTACGGGATCGCACCGGAAAAGCTTGGCTGCATCTATAATTTCCTGGATCCGGGAAAGATCGAAGTCCAGAGCCGGGAAGCTCTGCCGGAGGAAGCGGCGGCTTTTTATGCGAATCATCCCCGCATGCTGATCAGCATGGGACGGCTTACGGCAATGAAGGGTCAGGACCGCATGATACGTCTTCTGCAGGAACTTCGCAAAGAGGACGATGCTGTGGGGCTGACGATCCTCGGAGAAGGAGAAGAGCGTGAAACGCTTGAAAAGCTGACGGAGGAGCTTGGACTGACGGAACATGTGTATCTTCCCGGCGAACTTCCGAATCCCTTCCCCTATCTGAAAGCGGCATCCGCATTCCTGCTCTTTTCGGATTATGAAGGACTGCCCATGGTGCTGATCGAGGCGGCGGCCGTGAAGCTGCCCGTTGCGGCCTGCGACGTGGCTTCGGGCCCCAGGGAGATCCTGGCGCCGGATACGGATATCCGGAGTTTTACGGATAAGGCGGAATATGCACGCTACGGAGTGCTCCTGCCTTCGCTGGCCGGGGAGGAACGGCGCGGTGAGCTCAGTGAAAAAGAGAGGATGGCGGCGCAGGCGGTGAAAAGGCTTCTATATGATGGGGAACTGCGCGGGCGCTATTTCGAACGCAGCGCGGAATGTGCGGAACGCTTTTCAACGGCACAGCAGATCGGAAAGTGGAGAACGAGGATCGACAGCTGAAAAGAGGAAAAAAGGAAAAGCCCCGGTTTATCCGGGAGCTTCCGCCGCAGAAAAGTATCGTATTCCGGGCATGAAAAAAAGCAGGATACGGGAGTCGGACCCGCCTCTCAAGCTTGGGAAGCTTGCATACTACCGATGTACTAATCCTGCATCAAGAGGTATTGTACAGGGGCGGCGCGGATTTGTCAAGTGGAACCGGGAAGTCCGTCCCCGTGGTCTTTATGAAACTTCTGTTTGACAGTATAATGCGGCTCTGTTATAATCGGCTCAAAGCGATGAAGGGGACAGTAGCCTTACGGAAACCGACAGAGAGCTGCGCCATGGCTGGAAGCGCGGCGGCGGAAGTCTGAGTGAAGACCACCCCGGAGCCGGACCTTAATCGGTACCCGCTGATGCCGTAAGCATCGTCAAAGAGCGATCCGTTCATAAACGGATAATTAGGGTGGAACCGCGGAATTGTTTATTTCGTCCCTTGTATGGTATTTCCATGCAGGGGATTTTTATTTCCCTGCAGCGGATCGGGACATAACGAAGGAGGAGAAGACTATGAAGATCACATTGAAGGACGGAAGCGTTAAGGAGTATGAAGGAGCGAAGAGGGTATACGATATCGCGCTGGACATCTCCGAGGGACTGGCCAGGGCGGCCTGTGCAGCGGAACTGGACGGGAAAGTGGTGGATCTGCGTACTGTCGTAGACAGCGATGCGGAGCTGAATATCCTTACCGCAAAGGATAAGGAAGGCCTTGCGGCTTATCGTCATACCACGGCCCATGTGCTGGCAGAAGCCGTAAAACGGCTTTTCCCGGAAGCAAAGCTGACCATCGGTCCTTCCATCGATACCGGCTTTTATTATGATTTTGATTTCCGGCCTTTCAGCCGTGAGGATCTGGATGCGCTGGAAGCCGAGATGAAAAAGATCATCAAGGCGGATGAAAAGATCGAGCGCTTTACGCTGAACCGCGCCGACGCCATCAAAAAGATGGAAGAGATCGGCGAGCCCTATAAGGTAGAGCTCATCAATGACCTGCCGGAGGATGCGGAGCTTTCTTTCTACAGCCAGGGGGATTCCTTCGTGGATCTCTGTGCCGGCCCGCATCTGATGAGTACAAAGTACATCAAGGCCTTTAAGCTGCTTTCTTCTTCCGGCGCGTACTGGCGCGGGGACGAGAACAAGGCGATGCTCCAGCGTATCTACGGTACGGCTTATGCGAGCAAGGAAGAGCTGCAGGGCTACCTGGATTATCTCGAGGATATCAAGAAGCGTGACCACAACCGTATCGGACGCGAGATGGAGCTCTTTACCACCGTGGATGTGATCGGTCAGGGCCTGCCCCTTTTCATGCCGAAGGGCACAAGGATGCTGGAGACCCTGCAGCGCTGGATCGAGGATAAAGAGGATAAGGAGTGGGGCTATGTACGTACCAAGACCCCTCTCATGGCAAAGAGCGACCTGTACAAGATCTCGGGGCACTGGGATCATTACAAGGACGGCATGTTCATCCTGGGCGACGAAGAGAAGGTGCTGGACGAAGTGAAGTCCGGTGAGGATGTGGAGATCAAGGAGAGCAACGTCTATGCGCTGCGACCCATGACCTGCCCCTTCCAGTTCTTCATTTATAAGGCATCCCAGAAGAGCTACAGGGATCTGCCCATCCGTATGGCGGAGACATCGACGCTCTTCCGTAACGAAGATTCCGGTGAGATGCACGGACTGACCCGCGTGCGTCAGTTTACGATCACCGAGGCACATCTGATCGTGCGTCCGGATCAGGCCGTGGAAGAGTTCAAAGGGGCCCTGTCGCTGATCAAGGAATGCCTGACGACTTTGGGACTGCAGAATGACGTGACTTACCGTCTGTCTAAATGGGATCCGAACAATAAGGAGAAATATATCGGCGATCCGAAGACCTGGGAGGAGACGGAGCAGCATCTGCGTGACATCCTGGTGGAACTGGATGTGCCTTTCTATGAGGCAGTGGGTGAAGCAGCCTTCTACGGACCGAAGGTGGATATCAATACAAAGAATGTCTACGGCAAGGAAGACACGGTGATGACCGTACAGTGGGATCCGATGAACGCCGAGCGTTTTGACATGTATTACATCGACCAGAACGGCGAGAAGCAGCGCCCGCTGATCATACACCGTACCAGCGCCGGCTGCTATGAGCGTACCTTTGCATGGCTTATTGAGAAGTATATGGGCAAGTTCCCGACCTGGCTCTGCCCGGAGCAGGTGCGCGTGCTGCCGATCTCGGACAAGTACGAGGATTACGCAAAGCAGGTAGAGAAGGAACTGAAGAAGAACGATATCTATGCCAGCTGTGACCTGCGTTCGGAAAAGATCGGCTACAAGATCCGTGAAGCGAGAAAGGCCCGCGTTCCCTACATGCTGATCGTGGGTGAAAAGGAGCAGGAGGACGGTACCGTATCCGTGCGCAGCCGTTTTGAGGGAGACGAGGGAGCAAAGCCGCTGTCCGAGTTCATCAATGCGATCTGCGAAGAGATCCGCACCAAGGCCATACGGGAAGAAAAAGCAGAAGAGGGCGAGACCGAAGCAAAGAAGATGCGCTGAGGTCCGTGAGACGGCAGTTCCGCAGCCATGCAGCCGCGGGACTGCCGTAATGATCTTTGCAAGTGCATGAAGGAGGCGGGAAACCGCCGCTATAAGCGGGGATACGAACAACAGAAGAGATCGCTCCGCTGACAGGGAGAAGAACATGGCAGACGATAAGCTGAATATGTCGGAAGACGACGGCCGGGTATTGAGACAGCGGGATGAGAATCCGCTGAAACCGGTTCACAGTAATATGGTGGAAAACGTCAAGGAAGAGATCATCGTGGCTTACGAGGAAGCGCTTGCCGCGAATGACAAGGACGTGATCAAGCGTATGGAATGGGAGCTTTCCACGGTAGGTGTTCATAAAAAGGAACTGAAGGAATATGTGGCCCGCCGTGCGGCAGCACGGGAAAACAAAGATAATGCCGGAATCTGAAAAAAGGCTGCTCCGATTTGCAAAAAAGAACAGTTTTGAGATCCTGATCGTACTCGTGACCCTGGGAGGGACTTTTTTGCGTTTCCTGCTCTGGGATATCGTCAGTTCCGATATGGATGTTTATCTCCGCTGGTACGGCAGGGCGGAGGAATGCGGCGGGATCCCGGGGCTTTATGAACTGGGACAGCGGATCAAAGGCTATAATGCGGCCTTTCAGTTTGTTATCGCATTGCTGACCCATCTGCCCGGAGACGGCCTTTATAAGATGAAGGCGCTCTGGACGGCATTTGACCTTCTGCTGGCAACGGGACTGTGGACACTGGTATATGAACTGAGGGGCGGAAAGAAAGCCGGGGAAAGGAATATAACGGCCTTTCGGGATGCCACTGCGGCATACGCACTCTGTTATCTCTGCCCAGTAGTCTTTTTGAATTCTTCGGCCTGGGGGCAGAGCGATTCCGTATATGTGGCACTGATCGTATGGTCCCTGGTGTGGCTTCGCAGGGAGAAGTATCTCGGATCTTTCCTTCTTCTGGGACTTTCCCTGGCCTTTAAACTTCAGACCGTTTTTATCCTGCCCTTTTTCGGATTTTATTATCTCTACAAAAAGAGCTTTTCGCTCCTTTATTTCCTCGCGCTGCCCGGAGTGTTCCTGGCGAGCGCGCTTCCGAGACAGCTCATACACCTGATCGCGCCGATCAAGGCGGCAGCTTCTGCGGTGGCGCCCTCTGCGGCAGCATCCGCGCAGCAGGCGGCACAGGGACTTCCGAACATCCTGACGGTCTATATCGGGCAGATCTCTTCCGGATCGAGGCTGTGTATGGAGTACCCGGGCTTCTGGAGTTTCCTGCCGGACGAAGAGGCGGGAGCGGAGGGCTTTGCGGATTTCTTTAAATTCCGGAATGCAGCGATCGTATTCTGCTTTGCGCTGCTGGTCATGCTTCTGATACTCTTCCTGAAGCAGCGCAGGGAAGCGAATGTGATGTTTCTCTATTCAGCCTTTCTGCTTTCCTTTACCACGGTATTTTTCCTGCCCTGCATGCTGGACCGCTACGGCTATCTCTATGAAGTGCTTGCGTTGGCCCTTGTCTTTCTGGATAAGAGGACGATCGTTCCGGCCCTGTCCCTGCATCTGATCATGAGCTACGTGATCGCGGGACGTGTGGGGATGGAGATGTATCATGTTCCCATGCGTTTTCTGGGCTTTCTCATGATGCTTGTCTATGCGGCATACCTGTATCTGTTCTTTGCAAAGAAAAAGGAGGGAACGGGAAATGCCGGCGTTTGAGAAGAGATTTCTGACATGGATCGAAAAGCATTTGCTCCTGCTGGGCGGGATCTTCCTGACGCTGCTGGGAGGCGGGCTGCGTCTGGCCCTGGGCTCACTCTATGCACAGGCAGCCGGAATGTCGGACAACAGCTTGAGCATGTGGAGCGGTTTTCTTACGGCGGCGGCCGCGGCTTTCGTTACCGCAAAGCAGCAGAAGGATGAGGAGAGGGTAAAGAGCTTTGCCGTTTATGTGATCCTTTTGCTTTCGCCGGCCGGGCTTTTTTCCACGGTGGTATTCGGAAGTTTCGGGGATCTGTCCGTGGCGGCGGCGGTACTGGCGCTATACTTTTATGGAGGCAGACGCTTCCTGCATGCGTATCTCTGCCTTGCATTGTCCTGTTTCCTGGGTGTGCAGGGGCTTTTCCTGCTCCCGGTATTTGTACTGCTCTGTATCCGGGACGAGGAACATGATCTGTTCTATTTCCTGATACCCCTTGCAGGCTTCGGAGCGAGGCTCGCAGCGGGTTTTGCCGGCTTTGATCTCCTCGGGGAGTATCTGCCGCCGGGCTTTGCGGAAAAACGGCTTTATGCCGGATTTCCTTCATTCTGGGCCTTCCTGAATGACAGGGCCGGGACATCCTGGGATTATTACGCCCTGGGAACAACGATGGTCTGTCTTGCTGTGCTTGTGGCATTTATGATTTTTTTCGGAAAGAAGAGCCGCAAAGCGGATCCCCTGCTTCTGGCACTTTGCTGCGGCCTGCTCGTTACGGGTTTTCTGCCGGACCTTGATCCCGCGGCGGCATCGGTGACGCTGATCGTCTGGCTGCTTGTGGTAAAGGATGTGCGTTTTATCCTTCCGGCAGTGCTCCTGGAGATCATCGGCCTTTTCCCGCTGGCGGCGTCCGCATACGGGGAAGAATGGCTGCCGCTGTCGATCCAGTGGCTGTCGGTATTGCGGATCGGAGTAAGCGCTTATCTCATCCGGCTGGCGGCTTTGTCACGCGGAAATGAAAAAGTGCTTGACGAAAAGCGGAAAGTATGTTAACTTAATCGGGTGCAAGCAGAGTATCCACTCTCACCCTGCGGCGAAAGTGCTTCAGGTGTCAATAGGGCAGAGACAGCAAGGGCTGTCTGTGACTGTGTGATGGGATACCTGCGAAAAGGTATCTTTTTTACTGTATAGGAAATGATTGGAGGTATAAAACCATTAGCGATTTATTGATCAACGGTCAGATCAGGGAAGAGGAAGTGCGTGTGATCGGTACGGAGGGCGAGCAGCTTGGCGTCATGTCCATCCGGGAAGCGCAGAGGATCGCGGACGAAGCGGAGATGGATCTGGTGCTCATCGCACCCACGGCGAAACCGCCGGTGTGCCGGGTGGTGGATTACGGTAAATTCTGCTATGAGCAGAAGCGTAAGGACAAGGAAGCCAAGAAGAAGCAGCACGTGGTCGAGATCAAAGAGATCCGCCTGTCGCCCAACATCGATACCAACGATCTGAATACGAAGATAAACGCTGCCAGGAAGTTTCTTGCGAAAGGCGACAGGGTGAAGATGACCCTTCGTTTCCGCGGAAGAGAAATGGCCCACATGGCCAATTCCAAACATATCCTGGATGATATCGCCGAGGAACTTGCCGAGATCGCGGTGGTGGAAAAAGCACCGAAGGTCGAGGGAAGGACCATGACCATGTTCCTTGCGGTCAAAAAACAGTAAATGTGAGAGCTTTCGCTCATGCATGTAATAAGAAGAACAGGAGGAAAAAAGAAATGCCCAAAATGAAAACCAGCAGATCTGCTGCAAAGAGATTTAAACAGTCCGGTACCGGAAAGCTCGTCCGCAATAAGGCCTACAAGCGCCACATTCTGACCAAAAAGTCCACCAAGCGGAAACGGAACCTGCGTCAGGATATCATTACGGATCCTACGAACGCAAAGAACATGAAGAAGATCCTTCCGTATCTGTAAGAACGGATGCATTGGCTTTGATAAAGAGAATGGAGCCAGATTCCGTTCGAGGCTGCGAAGCAGGCGAGATTACGGGATCGGCATCCGATTGGTGTCAGACAGGAATAAACAGGCGATCATAGAGGAGGAAAAGAAAGATGGCCAGAATTAAAGGTGGCTTGAATGCCAAGAAAAAACATAACAGAGTATTGAAGCTGGCGAAGGGATACAGAGGTGCCCGTTCCAAGCAGTATCGTGTAGCAAAGCAGTCCGTGATGCGCGCACTTGCCACATCCTATGCGGGACGCAAGGAGAGAAAGCGTCAGTTCCGTCAGCTGTGGATCGCACGTATCAACGCTGCCGCAAGACTGAACGGCCTTTCCTACAGCCGTTTCATGTACGGGCTGAAGCTGGCTGAGGTGGATATCAACCGCAAGATGCTGTCCGAGCTGGCAGTGAACGATGCGGAAGGATTTACGGCACTGGCTGACCTGGCAAAGAGCAAGATCGCATAAATATCGATGGAAAAACTGAAGGGTTTATACCCGGAGCCGGTATTCCGCTGCTTTGAAGAATTGTGCGGAATACCGCATGCTTCCTATCATATCAATGAAATAAGTGACTATCTGAAAAGCTTCGCCGAAAGGCGTGGCTTTTCGTGCGTACAGGATGCCGAAAAAAACATCCTGATCCGCGTGCCTGCGACGGCAGGATACGAAGAGGAAGAGACGCTGATCCTGCAGGGCCATATGGATATGGTGGCCGTGCACGAGGACGCCTCTGTGGACCCCTGTGCTTTTGCACCGGAGGTGAAGCATGACGGCGAGTGGGTTTATGCGGAAGCTTCCAGTCTGGGCGGCGACGACGGCATTGCCGTAGCCATGATGATGGCGCTGATGGAAGATCCTTCCTGCCCGCATCCCGCTCTGGAGCTTCTGATCACCACCAATGAAGAGGTGGGTATGGACGGGGCTGTGGGCTTCGATGCATCACTGCTTCAGGGCAGGCGCCTGCTGAACCTGGATTCCGAGGACGAAGGCATCTTTACCGCAGGCTGCGCCGGCGGTGTACGTGTCGTGGCGAAGCTTCCGCTTGAGAAAGCAAAAGAAACGTTATGCGGCAGCCTTTACCGGATCACGATCAGCGGGGGGCTGGGCGGTCATTCCGGTCAGATGATCCATAAAGGCCGGGGAAATGCCAACCGTCTTCTGGGACGTGTACTGTATAAGCTTGCAGGAGAATGCGGCGCCGTTCTTGAGAAGATCGCGGGCGGCACGGCCTGCAATGCGATCCCGCAGGAAGCATCGATGAAGGTCGTGATCCCGGAAGGGAAAACGGATAAGGCGGAAAAGCTCCTGGAAGAGCTGCGGAAAGACATCTCGCACGAGTACCACGGGCGGGATGACGCTCTTGTGCTTTCCTGGAAGGAAGACAAAAAGGATTATAAGGCATCCTTCTCAAAAGAGAGTTCGGAGAAAGCAGGCGGGCTGCTCATAGCAGAACCGGACGGCGTACAGGCCATGAGCGGTGTTGTGGACGGCCTGGTAGAGACCTCGCTGAATCTGGGCATACTGAAGCTGGAAGAGGGAGAGCTTAAAGCATATTATGAGCTGCGCAGCATGATCGGCAGCGCTGCGCAGCATCTGAAGGAACGTGTGGCGGCCATAGCCGGAGCCTTCGGGGCGGAAGCGGAGATCTCCGCTTCCTATCCGGAATGGGAATACCGGGAGAGTTCGCCGCTCCGTGATAAAATGGTAAAGGTGTTTGAGCGTATGTACGGACATGCGCCCAAAACCGAAGTGATCCACGCCGGCCTGGAATGCGGCGTGCTGGCGAAGAAGATCCCGGGCTTTGATGCGGTCTCCATCGGACCTGATATGCAGGATATCCATACGACCAAGGAAAGGCTGAATATCGCAAGCGTCGGCCGTGTCTGGGATTTTGTTCTTCAGGTATTGGGGGAAAAAGACTGTAATGAGTGATATGAAAGAATTCTGGGGCATGATGAATGTCCTGGACAATGCGGATGATGTGGCGCTCTTTGTGGTGAGCGGCCGGGACGGAAAGATCCTCTACTGCAATCATCTGGTAACGGTACTGACCAATGCCCATGCGGGGAGTCACGTATCCCAGGTCTGGGATATGGACGATTACCAGAAGGCCAATACACGCTGTAACGAAGGCGGTACCTACCGTTATATGGTGGCCGAATCGCCTTTCGGAAAGCGCCGTAACGTGACGGTGAGCAAGGTGGTGTGGAGTCAGGGGATCCTGGCCTACTCTTTCCTGCTGACGGCCCATGTGGATGATAAGGAAGAAGAGGAGCGCGACCGGATCTTCGGTATCCTGGGACGCGATTTCCGGCATATCTTTCTGATGGATATGCTCAAGGGAGAAGTGACCACACTCTTAAAGCCCAAGGAGGACGGCGGCGAGGGACATTACCGTGCCGTGTATTACCACCCCGTGCGCTTTGATGAGTGGAAGAAGAATCTGATCACGGAGCATGCACATCCCGACGATATGGAGCAGCTCTCGGCACTGCTGGAGCCGGTACAGGTGCGTGAAAAGCTGGAAAAGGGAGATTATTCTTTCCAGTACCGCCGGCGTGTGAAGGGAAGCTGCCGCTGGACCGAGCTGCGCTTCCGTAAGCTGTCCGAGCTGGACGGGCGTGTGGTATGTACGGAGAGAGATGCCCAGGGCGAGACGCATCTGAACCGCCGCGAGAAGGAAAATGAGGTGATCCTCAGTTCCATCAGCAATATTTACCGCTCCATCTATCTGTTGGATCTGCCCGGAAACAGCTTTGTGGCGGTCAAGCCCGATCCGCTGCTCTTCGGTATCCCCGGAGAGGGTGCCTATGAGACTCTGTTGCAGATCGTATCGGAATTTATCCCGGATAAAGGGCAGAAGAAGGATTTTTCCGCGATGTTCTCCTCGAAATCCCTGGGCGAAGCCTTTGCGGGGGATGCGGAGAATGTGGTGCGTGAGTATAAATCCGCAATCAGTGACGGAGAGAGCTGGATGAGCGTGAGCGCCTTCCGTCCGCCTTATATGCAGGGCATGGAAGACAAGTGCGTGCTCACCTTCATGGATATCACCGAGCACAAGAGGGTAGAGGAAGAGCGGAACGAAAAGAATATCATCATCGATATCCTTTCCACGCATTATAAAGCCGTGTATTTCGTGGACCTGCAGACCGGGGCCTTTCATTCCTACCGGAATGCGCCGGAATACCGCTATATCGAAAAACAGTATCCGGATGCGGATGAAGCGATGAATCATTACGCGCGGGCCTATGTGCTGGAGCAGTACCGGGAGACTTTTCAGAATTCCATCAATCTCAATGAGCTCCGCGCCCATGTGGATGATGAACTGCGGCTGAAAGAGCTGACCTATCGTACAGTTGCGGACGAGTGGGTACGGCTTCAGATCTATCCGCTGTCGGAGAAGAACGGAGTGCGTTCCGGCGCGCTGCTGCTCTTTGAGGATTATACCGATGTGATGGAACAGCGTGAGATGTCGCTGATGTATAATGCGGCGCTTCTTGCGGATTATGATTATATGTTTGAGTATGATGCGGATGACGACATGATGTATGAGCTCTCCTTTGACGGAGAACGCCTGATCCGTGAAAAACGCATGGAATTCGGCCTGCATTCCGAAGAGTTCAGCGAAATGGTACCGCTCCATCCCGATGACCTGCCCCTGTTCATGATGGCCTTCAGCCCTGAGAATCTGGACGAGACCTATGCGGCAGGGAAAACGGTATCGCATATGTTCCTGCGCCGTATGACGCCCGAAGGATACCGCCTGTTCATGTACGGCTTCCATTTCTATGAGGATATGGGAAAGCGCCGTGTGCTGATCATGGCCAGGGATTCCGAACGTGAGGTGCTGTAAATGAGAAAGAAAACCTTAAGTATCGTCCTGGACGCATTTATCGTTCTTCTGCTCATTACGATCGTCCTTCTGATCGTGATGATCGTAAAGCGGGGAAAGGTGACCGTGGACGAAGAGAATCCTTTTCTGGCGCTCAGAAACGGTGATAACGCTGAAGAGGACTATGATGAAGATGCGGATGTGCCGTTTGCTTCCGCGAGCGCAAACAGCGCCTCTTCCAATGACGCGGCAAAACCGACGGAAGAAGCGGAGGACAACAATATTTACGCCGAAGTGACCGGAGATACCGTAAATATCCGCCGTGGGGCAGGGACCGATTATGAACGTCTCGGCAGCGCCTCCAGGGGGGAGACCTTTATACTGGAAGCGGTGCTCTCCAACGGCTGGTCAAGAGTACAGTACAAGACCGGGCAGGGCTTTATCTCAAGCGAATACCTGCGTTTCGTAAAGAAACGTCCGGAAGGAAACATCGAGGTGGATGCGGCGGAGCTGCCTACGGAATAAGAAAAATACGTGAGATTATGATATGATGTTAAGGTCAATTGTTTTTTTATTCACTTTATGATGCTTATGGAACATAAAAACGGCAGTTTTCCTGCCGTTTTTTTTATCGCAGATCCGTCGAAAGGAAGATGTCAGCAAAAGCTGAGCGGTGACCGGGATCGTTAATACCCGTCCAGGCTGAACTCGTATCCTCTTTCAGCCAGTTCGCGGCGCTGTTCCTCCAGGATGGTCCGATAGTCGGGGTTCTGGAAAAAGGCTTCGTTATGCGGACAGGAGGACTGCGCGGCTTCCTGGCCTTCTTCATAACCATACCAGAGGGCAGGTGGTTCGGGAGCGACCAGGGTTACAACACCTTCCGTATGGAAAGGACAGCGGCTGTCGGCCGGAAGTCCGCAATATACACAGACCTCACCCTGATAGTGCACGCCGCAGCTTTCCTGCGGGATGGTGCCCTCGGCAAAGATCTCGGTGCGCAGGCAATCGTCGCAGAGCCCTTCCCTCGGCATTTTGCCGGAAGCGGAACAGATCGTGGCCGTAACGATCCCGGGCGGCCGTTCAAAGGCACGGTATTCCAGATTTTCGTGAAGCTGCTTCATCACAGTCTTCCACATGGTCTGGGAAAGCTTACGGTCGGTAGCGGGCAGATCCTCGTTATTATCATAGCCGGTCCAGCAGGTGCAGGTATAATAAGGAGTATAGCCGGCAAACCATACGTCTTTATAGCTGGAGGTGGTACCGGTCTTTCCGGCGATGGCCATATTACCGAAATTGACCAGGGCGCCGGTACCTTTGGTCACCACGTCCACCATGGCATCCGTGAGCAGGTAGGCGGTGGTCTCTTTGATCACGCGGTGTGTATTCTGGTTCGCGGTGCGGTCGATGAGCACATTGCCGTCATGATCCACGATCTTGGTATAAAGGAGCGGCTCTCTGTACATACCGCCGTTGGCGATGGTGGCATAGGCTGAATTCAGCTCCATATTCGTGATTCCGTCCGTGATACCGCCCAGGGCCAGTGCCTGGTTCACATCGGTAAGAACGCGGCCGTCCTCCATCACCTTGCGTTCCACAAGGGTGGTGAAGCCGAAATTCTTCAGGCAGTCGAAGCCCCGCTGGGGATTGATCACGGTAAGGGTCTTTACCGCGATGATATTCAGTGACTGTTCGATACCGTAGCGGACGGTGCAGGGGCCCTTGTAAGCGGCACCGTACCAGTTTGCCACGGCACGGCCGCCCTTATATTTGAAGGGCGCATCATTAAAGACATCGGCCAGCGTGATCCCGGCGGTATCCAGTGCAGGTGCATAAGCAGCCAGAACCTTGAAGCAGGAGCCGGGCTGACGGGTGGAGGTGAATGCACGGTTCAGGGAACGGCTGGATTCCTTGGTGCCGCGCCCGCCGATCATGGCAAGAACATGACCGGTATACTGATCCTCGATGGTCATGGATACCTGGGGCTGGGGCGTGAGGGAGATCTTTTCCGCGATGATCTCGTCACCGGGCTGCATCACGGCTTCCAGATATGACTTGATCGCCGCATAGGCATCATCCTGGGTAGCATAGATCATATTGAACTTCGGATCGAACTCTTTGTAATACTTTTTATACATCTCCGAGGAGTGATTGGTCGTGGTGCCGTCCGCATGCCCGATGGAAACCCGGTAACTCAGATACCAGTGGGTATTGTCGGGATAATTGGCTTCATCGGAGTAGATCGAATCGCACATGGCCTGGATCCGGGAATCCTGGGTGGTGTAGATCGAAAGCCCGCCGCTGTAAAGCTGTTTATAAGCACGGTTGGCGGCCTGGGATTCCACGTAGCCGTTTTTGAGGTACATATCCGTCAGATCCTTGATGACCACGTCGATCACGGCATCTTCAAAATAGGTATAGATGCTTTCTTCCTCGACCTGGACATTGGTCTCGGTGATGCGGGAGTAAACATCATCCGCCATGGCTTCATTATACTGGCTCTGGGTGATATAACCGTATTTCTTCATATCGTCCAGCACTTTTTTACGGCGTTTTGCATTTTTCTCGGGATGAGAGATCGGATTATAGGCAGCGGGGTTCTTGGTGATACCCGCGATGGTGGCAGCCTCGGAAAGATTCAGGTCGTAGACGGGTTTTCCGAAATAACGCATGGAAGCCGCCTGGATGCCCAGGGTGTTCTGACCGAAGTTGACGGTATTCAGGTAAAGCTCCAGGATCTGGGATTTGCTCATTTTCTTTTCAAGCTCAATGGCAAGAAACTGTTCCTGAAGTTTTCTCTTATACTTATCGAAGCCTTCTTCTTCCGTCCATTTATCAAAGACGTTGTTCTTGAT
>JAEEGL012166936.1_pt1 | contig 31917 bp, 25 predicted proteins | sample 9134231 | NCBI WGS metagenome assembly JAEEGL01 (sample SAMN16246548, study PRJNA631951) | gut metagenome | biome: gut microbiome; feature: rumen; material: fiber-attached | host: Bos | place: Iran: Karaj | collected 2018-10 | reverse complement strand
CAGATCAGCTCAATCTACAACCCCCAGACCCGCATTGCCAAGAAGATGATCGCAGATGGAAAGCTCGGTGAGATCTATCACGTTCGCAGTGTCGGCCACAGACGTCAGGGACGTCCCGGCTATGATATGCCTTTCTTCAGCCGTGACTTCGTAGATCCTAACGTAGGCGTACACGGACCTCTTTTCGACCTTGGTATCTATCACATCGCACAGATGCTCTATGTTATGGGCATGCCTGAGCTTGAGAGCGTATACGGAACAACAACCTGTGATTACTGGAGAGATAAGGCAATTGATGACGCTGTTGACTGCCACACACCTGTTGAAGATCTTTCAGTAGCAATCGCACGTTTCAAGAACGGCCTTTCAATGGATATTTATGAAGACTGGGCTATCCACATGGATGAAATCGGCACAAGCTTCATCGCAGGTTCTCTTGGCGGACTTAAGTTCACTGATGTAGACCAGACAGGTGGACCCATGGCTGTTCCGGAAGGCGGACAGATCGTTGGTGGTGGTGCTCTTCAGAAGCCCAGACTCCAGTACTTCGGTGTTGATGAAAAGGGTCGTCTTTTCGATACAAAGCTTGAGTGTGCAATCGATGATGTTACAGGTATGCAGGAGCTCGCTCTTCATCCTGAGATGGCTATGTACAATGACAACCAGCTTCAGTGGTATTCATACCTTCGCGGGGACCTCACAGACGAGACCAGAATTGATTCACCTTACATCGCAATGCAGACAGCATTCCTGTCAGAAGGTGTTATGCTTTCAAATGAGCTCGGTCGCAGCGTAACAGCTGAAGAGATCAAGAAGATGTCCAAGTCCATCGCAATTCGTGAGCAGAAGACAGACTTCGGCGTAATCACATATGACTTCGACGAGTACAAGCCCGAGTAAAAAATAAAGCCTTCCCCTAGGAAGGAGTAAAAACTTTCCTATAGGAATGGAGAACTCTTCTTAAAGCCTTCCCCTTGGGGGGAAGGTGCCCGTAAGGGCAGATGAGGGGAAATAATAAACGAAAGGAATAACAAAATGTATCAATATAATAGAAAAGGCCCGAAGCGTGGCGTAGCACTTTACAGCTACTCAGCAGAATTCGGTCTTAATAAAACACTTGAGGATTGCTTTGAAGAGCTCTATGACATGGGCGCTCACGGCATTGAAATCCTTGCAAATACACATATCGAGAACTATCCCTATCCTACAGATGAATGGGTTGAAAAATGGCATCATCTCTGTGAGAAGTACGAAGTAGTTCCGGTTGAATACGGTAACTGGATCGACAGCCATGTACTTGGTGATAGAGATCTTACAACAGAAGAGTCAGTAGAGATGTTAAAGAGAGACATCCGCCTGGCACACCGTCTTGGATTCCATGTAATGAGAACCAAGATGCCCGTTATCAACGACCTTCTTGAGCCTGTTGAGAACTGGAGAGAGATCATCAAGGGAGCACTTCCTCTTGCTGAGGAGCTTGATATCAAGATGTGTCCCGAGATTCACACACCCTCTAACTTAAAGGGCAAGCTTGTAACAGATTTCGTTGACTTCATAAAGGAAACAGGCACTAAGAACTTTGGACTTAACATTGATTTCTCAGTTTTCCGTACAGAGTTCAAACCCGGTGAGTGGGTAGATCCCAACTATACACCTAACAAGCCTGAGGACATCATTCCGCTCCTTCCTTACATCTACTGCTGCCATGCAAAGTTCATCAACATGAGCGATGACTTTGAGGAGACAACAATTCCTTACCGCGAAGTAGTTAAGGTTATGCAGGAAAATGGATATGACGGATATCTTTTAAGCGAATATGAAGGTGCCGACAAGTATGATGAAGGCTATGAGGTTGGACAGACACTTAGAAAACACCACATTTTGCTTAAGAATCTGCTTGGAGATTAATCCAAAAGATCAGTTTAGAAGGAGATAAAAACAATGGAAAAACAGGTAATCCAGTCAGTTGGATTCAGAAATATAAAGGACGCAGAGGGCAATGTTACCGGCTTCCAGTTTAAAGTAAAGCTGCCCTATTACAGAGGAATTTTCTTATCTCAGCTTCGTCCCGGCACACTTTTCGTTGACGGTGAGAGAATTGATAAGGAAAACATCACATGGAACATCAAGGGTGAGGATTTCACCAATGAAGAGATGGCTTCAGATTTTCAGACACATTGGGCTACAACAGTTCCCGCTGTTCTCAAGGTAAAAAAAGAGGGTGGTCTTTCACAGGGCTTCCACGATCTTAAGTACGGCTTCTGCTGGACATCATCCTACATGCCTCCGATTATCCAGGATGGTCTTGATCCCGATAAGGAACCCATGGTTTACATGCCTGAGTTCGGACATCATGTAAATGAGAGAAGACTACTCATTGTCTGATTAAAAAATAAAAACTACCTTTTCTTAAGATATACACCTCGAAAAAGCTTATAACAGGCTTTTTCGGGGTCCTTTTCGTGGTATTGGCGTAAATATTCGCAAAATGTTAAAATATTAATCCAAAACACTTTTTGTTTAAGTGAGGATTCGTATGAATTATGATACATGTTCTTATGAGATTATAAGACCTGAAAAAAATGAAATGCATATCATCATGAGCCTGACGCTGCTGTTTGCACTGGAGGACAGTGTCACGGTGCATGTGCTGGAGGACAGCTTTACTCTTAATGAGGGTGATATTCTCATGATAAATCCCGGTGTTGAGTACAGCTTCACCGAGGTGGGAGAGTCCATTGTGGGCAGAGCTCTCTATTCAATGAAAATGATAGGCAATGTAATGAAGGGCAAAAATGTGCTCTTTTACTGTAATTCAGTTGCTGATAAGACTAAGTCCTACGAGGATCTGCGCACTATTTTCTACCATATGACAGAGGAATATCTTTATGGATCGCGCCAGTCTGACTGCCGCATTGACAGCAGTTTGTACCTGATTCTGGATACACTTATTGAGAATTATCAGACGCAGAACCTGAATGAGGCACAGGGTAATCCCGACAATGATGTCCGTATGCAGCAGATGATGCAATATATCATAGGTAACCTTGATCAGGAGGTTAACCTTACTGAGCTTGCTGAGAGTATGTATGTTTCGGCATCTACGCTGTCCCGTATTTTCAAGAAAAATACAGGCGTGTACTTTGCTGATTACGTAACAAGATTAAGACTTCAGCAATCCCTGCTTCTTCTGTCATCAACAGATCAGAATATGACACAGATTGCTCTTTCCTGCGGATTTACCAATTCTTCATCCTTCAACCGTGCTTTCCGTAAGGAGATGAACATGTCTCCTTCACAGTATCGTGAGCTTCACAGCGAGGATGCGAAAAAGGAAGAGGATGAAAAGAAGAAGATTGATATTGTGATCAGGGAAAAGCTTGAGAACAATGTGGCGATTCACGGTGGTACCGGTGTATCTGACAAGATAGTTACAGACCTTGCGGAAAATCAGGGTGAGCCCTACAAGAAGATATGGAATCACATTCTTAATATAGGAAGTGTTAATGATCTTACCCGTGCCAATACGCAGTATCACACAGAATACCTGCATGATAAGCTGCATTTTACCATGGCCCGCATCTGGACACTGTTTTCAAAGAAGCTGATGATCACAGACGGATCTGGAAGAAAAGCCTGCAATTTCAATATGGTAGATATTGCATTGGATTTCCTTGTGAGAAATCATATAAGAGTTTTTCTGAGCTTTGGACGAAAGCCTGACATGGCTGCAAGTTCTACCGAGGAAATATATAACGAGGATGATTACATACCCTTTGAATCAAGAAATGCCTGGGAGTCTGCAATTACAGAATTTTTCAATCATATTGTCGACAGATACGGACTTAAGGAGGTTTCGGGATGGAAGTTTGAAATTACCAGTATACCGATTCTTCCGGAGGATGATACGAGACTCTGGGCAGGAGATCCTTTTTCCATAGAGATTGCTTACAGTTTTCTTTACAGCACAATCAAAAGAAAAATACCGGATGCCATGATAGGCGGCTTTGGTGGAACAATAAACCATGATTGGGAAAAGCTTCTGTCCTTGTATTCACGTATTGCAAAAGAGAACATGAAGCCTGACTTTGTCTCATTTCTTCTGTTTCCTTATGAAAATACTGTTGATAGCGAAGGGAATTTTGACAAGAAAGTATGTAAGGATCCTGAGAATGAAGTCAGACAGGTGCGTCAGATAAGGGAGCTTATGGAGCAGGCGGGTATCGCTGAGAGTAAGCTTTACATCACTGAGTGGAATGAGTCTATTTCCAACAGAAACTATATAAATGACAGCTGCTTCAGGGCGTCATATATAGTCTCCAGATCAGAGCAGCTTCTTGGACAAGTCGATGCCCTTGCTATTATGAGTTCCACTGACTGGATAAGTAATTACATGGATTCAACAGGTATTTTGAATGGTGGTATCGGACTTGTTTCTACAGACAGAATCAGGAAACCTGCGTATTATTCACTTGAATTCATGAATACGCTTGGTCACAGACTTTTGTCTCATGGTGATCATTACATACTTACGAAAACCGATAACGGAGGAATAAGACTTCTTCTTTTCAATGATTCATGGTTTTCGGCGGGATATTTCCTGGGACCTGAGGAAGTACCGCTTGAAAAAATGAGTTCCGGTTCATATACTGCCGGACATGTTCTGGATTTATCCGTGACCATAAGGCATCTGCAGGGAAGCAGCTGGTATATAAAGAGACGCATACTCAACAGAAATCACGGAAGTATACTTGATGAGTGGCAAAAGTTCCAGTATGAGACGAGACTTACAAGAAATGACGTTAAATATCTTGAGTCAATAAGTGTTCCTAAGCTTTCTCTTGAGAAGGCGGAGCTTGAAGAATCGGACCAATCGATTACATTTACAGCAAAACTTGAGCCACATGAAGTGTGTCTTATTCATATTTTTGCTATGGAATAAAGCCATTTTTTATAGTAAATCAGGGCCTATGCAACAATGTTTGTCATTTGTTGCATGGGCCCTTTTTTTATACCCCAAATATGAAAGGATTGATGTATATCGTGGAACGTTAAGCAAGCGATAATTGCACATAAAAGATAAAGTATATACATAACAAACGTGCACGTGTTAACCGGACCGTGGGGGTCAGGAAAAAGCAAAACAACAAATATTAGGAAGGTATATAGTATGCGGAAGTGAAGGTTCCGCAGCTTGGGAGGAAACAATAAAATGGTAAATCATGCTATGACAGATGCTGAAGCTACTGAAGGCAGTGTGGTATCATCTGCGAAGGTTACTTCAAACAATGAAAAAAAAGAAAAGACCAACTGGTTAACGGGTGGCTTTTATGCAATGGGTGAGGTTGGTTGCCAGCTTTCCTGGTACATGATCAACACTTATCTCACAATTTTCTACACAGATATCGTAGGATTATCTGCATCAGCGATTTCACTGATCTTTGTGATCGCACGTGTTTGGGACGCTATCAACGATCCGATGATGGGAGCTGTTTGTGATAAAACCAAAACCCGTTTTGGTAAGTTCCGTCCTTATGTAATGTTCTCACCAATCTTTCTTGCAATCTTTAACATACTGACATTTACAGTATTCCCGCTTCAGGGTGTTATGAAGGTTGTTGTATGCATGCTTTGCTACATTGGTGCAGGTATGGCTTACACAGCTCTTTGTATTCCTTATCAGGGACTTGTAAATCTGATTGCAAGAGATTCTCAGGTTCGTATGGACTACGCTTCATGCCGCGGAATCGGTTCAGGAGCTATCAGCATGATTCTTTCAGCTGTTGCAATGCCTCTGATCCTTTACTTCGGACACAGCGAAGCACCTAACGCAACCGGCTATTTCTGGACAACAGTTCTTTTCTCAGTACTTCTTATTCCTGCCTGCCTGCTTTGCGCATGGAAGTGCAAGGAAATAGCAGCTCCTGTGAAGGAAGAAAATGTAAAGCCTACACCTATTAAAGAGGCACTTCCTCTTATCGTAAAGAATAAGAACATCATGATCACAGTGTTCTCAACATTCTCAGGTGCAATCGGATGCATGGCTCGTATGTCAATGCTTACATACTATGTAATCTATGTTGTTGGAAATCCTATGATGATTGCTCCTATTTTTACAACAATGACAGTTTGTCAGTTACTTGGTAACCTTACACTTCCTTGGGGAACAAAGACATTCTCAAAGAAGGGCTACATGCTTCTTACAACCTTTATCCAGGTTGCAGCACTTGTTCTTCTGTTCCTTGTTCCTGTAAACAACATGGCATTCATCCTTGGTGTATCAGCAATTATTGGTCTTACAATGGCTAATGCTAACATTGCTCCCGGTATGATGTGTGACTCCATCGAGTATGGCGACTGGAAGTATGGCGTTCGTGAGGTTGGTCTTACATTCTCACTTGTAAGCTTCTCAGTTAAGCTTGCAACAGCAGTTACAGGTGTTGTAACAGTATCTCTTCTTGCAGCTATCGGATATGTTCCTAACGCTGAGCAGACAGAAACTGTTAAGGTTGGTATCAACGCACTTGTTAACCTTTTCCCTGCAATTGTAATTGCAATCTCAGGTATCTCAGTTCTTTTCTATGATCTGACACCTAAGAAGATGAAGCAGATCTATGCTGATCTTGATGCCAGAAAGAACAAGTAATTTATAGAGTATTTGTGATTCGATACAATTATTAAAAATCTAATGGTGACGATTAAAAATATAAATCGCGCCGGTATGTGCTACTTACATACCGGCGCAATTTATCATATTGCCGACATTTTTTAATGAAGCCGGCATACTGACAGGTGGGATGAAAAATATCTTGTTACAATGTTTGTATAACTGCAAACAATAGATTAAATGTAAGGCAGTTGTGTGAACATTATAGTAAGAACTGAATCTAAGATGAGTGAGGAGAAAGAACAAAATGAGAATAGAAACAATTACTTTAAATGAAAAGCGAAACGTAACTTTAACCGCAATGCTTCAGGATGTAGGCGGAGAATTCAGAGGCGTAACCAAGCGCCCTGGTGTATTTGTAATTCCCGGTGGAGGCTATATGTTCTGCTCTGACAGAGAAGCAGATCCTGTAGCACTTCCATATCTCAAGGCAGGGTATGATGCTTTTATCCTGAGATATTCTGTGAAAGAGGACTCCGTATGGCCTAATCCGCTTAATGATTACGACCAGGCTATGGACTACATTAAGGAAAAAGCAGATGAGTGGAACGTAATGACAGATAAAATTGCAGTAATCGGTTTTTCAGCAGGTGGACACCTTGCAGGAGCAGCTGCAACTATGTCAAAGAATCGTCCTGCGGCAGCAATCCTTGGCTATGCAGTGCTGCGTGAGGATACCACCCATGAGATTTCAGACGGGCCTTCAATTGTAGATGCAGTTGATGAGAAGACCTGTCCCTGCTTTTTATTTGCAACAAGAACTGACAATGTGGTTCCGATTCAGAACACACTTGATATGATGAGTGCTTTGAACAGACATAACACATCCTTTGAATGTCATATATATGATTTTGGTCCACATGGTTTTTCTACAGGAGATACCAGCATTCAGGCTAAGAGTACTCTTATTTCAGAGAGAGCAAAAAACTGGGTAGAGGATAGCATTGGCTGGCTCCGCGATGTTATGGGTGATTTTGATGAGAATGGACTCACAAAGCCGGTATGCAAGGCTCATATTACAGATGATGGCGAACAATGGCTCTCACTTGACTGTACCCTTCGCAGAATATTCGGTAATCCTGAGGCAGTGAAGGTGCTTGCGGATACTATCGAGAGAATGAGGAAGGAAATTAAACCTTTCAGTCCCGAGATGACCTTTGATGACATGATGCTTGGCGTTCTTGGAAAAATGAAGATGAGAGATCTTCTTGCTGAACGCGGTATTAATGTTGATAAATTTGATGAGATGGATGAGAAACTCTCGAAGATACCGAATATCTGATTAAGTAGATTTAGCCAGTAATGTGCTTGTTTGAAAGGAAAAGGAAAATAACTATGGAGCATTTAATTAATAATCCAATAATCCCGGGATTCTATCCCGATCCATCTATTTGCAGAGTGGGAGATGATTACTATATAGCAAACTCGAGCTTTGAGCTTTGTCCCGGAATCCCGATTTTTCACAGTAAGGATCTGGCACATTGGAAGCAGATAAGCTATGCAATGACTTCTGAAAACGGATTCTATACGGATGCAAACCTGTATTCAGGAGGAGTAATGGCTCCGACAATCCGTTACCATAAGGGGACTTTCTACATTATTAACTGTAACTTTGGCGATAAGGGAAATTTCATAGTTACGGCTAAGGATCCAAAAGGTCCATGGTCAGAGCCCCACTGGATTACAGATATTCATGATATTGATTGTTCCATATTTTTTGATGAGGATGATAAGTGCTACCTGGTAAGTCCGGGAGAGGATAAGGACCAGGACAACAACAAAGCATTTTATCTGACTCCGTATGACATTGAGAATTTTAGGGTTTGTGGTGAGAGAAAGAAGATCTGGAACAGTGCAATGAGAGGAGCATGGGCTCCGGAATCGCCACACATCTACCATGTTGGTGACTATTACTATCTGATGATTGCCGAGGGTGGCACAGAGCATAACCACTCCGTAATGATTGCAAGAAGTAAGACTATAGACGGCTGGTATGAGGGCAATCCTGCTAATCCGGTCCTGACACACAGACATCTCGGATGGGATTATCCTATTGAAAATATAGGTCATGCGGACCTGGTGGAGACTCAGACCGGTAAATGGTATGCAGTGATGCTCGGCGTCAGGATAATTGAAGGTCAGCACATGAACATGGGAAGGGAAACCTTTATCTGTCCTGTGGAGTGGCAGCGTGGCTGGCCTGTGTTTAGCAAGGAGACAGGAAAAGTTGAGCTGACATATCCGGCAGATCCTGATCTTCCGTGGTGCGAGGAGTCTGAGGAAGAGACATATTTAGGTGCTGAACAGGATATAAAAACAGATAACTGTAAGCGCAGCCATAAAGATGCATTATATGTGAGCAGAGATGATTTCAATTCAGAAGAGCTTGGTATGGACTGGAGCTTATGGGGGACACCTTCGGAAAAATACTATGAGATAAAAGACGGATCATTACGACTTAAGTGCTTAAAGCGTCCGATGGCAAGAAAACTACAGCCAGTGAGCTTTGCACCTAAGACAGAAAAGGATGAAAACGTCAGCTTTGTGGGAAGAAGACAAAGGCATATAAACTTCTCCTTTGAAATCAAAATGGAATTTGAAGCAGGCACAAGTGAAAATTCTGATGTAAGCGAAAGTGCAGGGATGGTGATAATGCAGCAGTGCAATCACCAGTACAGGTTTGAAAAGAGATGCAAGGACGGAAAACAGATTATTGCACTTGTCCTTGTAACAACAAAACAGAAGGGGCTTCCTTTCCTGCCGGGATATGAAGCAGATACAAGTGAGACAGTGCTGAAGGAAGAAGAAATATCCTTTGAAGGTCCGGTGGTACTAAAGCTTCAGGCAATGGGACAGGATTATACATTTTTCATGGGACAAAGTGCAGATGACTTGAAAGAATTCTATGTACATGCAGATGGCAAAAAGATAAATCCGGAAGAAGTAGGCGGAATGGTAGGTACCATGCTCGGTATGTACGCATCGGGCAATGGAAGAGAATCTGATAATGTGGCAAAGTTTAGCTACGCAGAGTATACAGGAAAGTAAATTTAGGGTTGTCCAGAGGACATTAGTTTTTTAGAGAAGATATATTGAAGAATACGCTGTGGGTAGATCGGATGTATTTTTGGGAGGATAGATATGTCAATAACTTTAACAGCAGAGCAGACAAAGAGGGTGGAAGAGCTGCTCTCTAAAATGACATTAATTGAAAAAATCGGACAGATGAATCAGGAGTCTGTCTCAATAGTGGGCGGCTTTGATGTGCCCTTTGAACAGCTGATTGAAATGATGACAGACGGAAGACTTTCCAAGGAAGAGTTTGAAAACATCATGAAAACAGCAAAGACCGATTACCATGAGGATGCTATAAGAGAAGGTAAGGTTGGCTCACTCATGGATTCGGATCCTGAAAAATGCAATGAACTTCAGAGAATTGCGGTTGAGGAGACAAGACTTGGAATACCGCTTATTTTCGGACTTGATGTAATTCATGGTTTCAGGTCTGTTTATCCCATTGCGATAGCAGAGGCGGGCTCTTTTGATACAGAGCTTATGGAAAAAACAGCAAAAATGGCAGCAAAGGAGTCCAGATGCTCAGGCGTTGCATGGCACTTTGCACCAATGCTCGATGTTGCAAGAGATGCAAGATGGGGCAGGGTTTCAGAAGGACCCGGTGAGGATCCGTATCTTGGTTCATGCTTTGCAAGAGCTAAGGTAAAGGGACTTCAAAACGATCATTCATCAAAAGAAAATTACGTGGCAGCATGCTTGAAGCATTTTGTTGGCTATGGCGCTGCGGAAGCAGGAAAAGACTATAACACTGTAAGCATGGCTAACCACATCTTATATAATAATTATCTGGTACCTTTCAGGGCAGCAGTGGAGGAGGGAGCGCAGACAGCCATGGCTTCCTTCAACGACCTGAACGGCGTACCAAGCACTGTCAATAAATGGGCACTTCGAGACATTTTAAAGGACAATATGGGACTTCCCGGTTTTGTTGTAAGTGATGCCAATGCAATAAAAGAGTGCGTGGTTCACGGTATAGCCGAAGACGAGAAGGATGCAGGCGAAAAGTCTGCAGTAGCCGGACTCGATATGGATATGGGAACAGAGATTTATATTAATAATCTTGAGAATTCCGTAGAAGAAGGAAAGGTTTCCATGGAGGATATCGATGATGCCTGCCGAAGGATTCTTTCCGTAAAGATGTGGCTTGGATTATTTGATGATCCCTATGTCTCTGAGGAAGCAATGAAGAGATATGAGGAGATTCCGGAGGAGCATAAGGCACTTGCACTTGTATCTGCGGAGAAATCAGCAGTACTCTTGAAAAATGAAGGAAATATACTGCCCCTTAAAAAGGACACTAAAATAAGTCTTGTGGGAAATCTTGCAGCAAATAAAGGGGAAGTTGTAGGAGCCTGGGCAATAAGCTGGAAGGAGAAGGACTGTGTATCCATTTTAGACGGAATGAAACAGGAATTTTCCAACGTGAATTATTATCCCTGTGGAGGACCTGAAGGGGATAATAACGATGAAGAGATTAAGGCAGCATGCGAAAATGGCGACGTGATAGTGGCAGTACTCGGCGAGACGGTAGCGATGTCAGGAGAGGCTTCATCAAGGGCAGATATAATACTTCCGGGAAAACAGAAGGAGCTTCTTGAAAAGCTTCTGGCATCAGGAAAACCGGTGGTACTTGTTCTTATGAACGGAAGACCCCTGGCACTTCAGTGGGAGGCAGAAAATGTACCTGCAATCCTTGAGGGCTGGCATCTGGGTATTCAGATGGGAAATGCAATAGCTCATATTCTTTCAGGAAAAAAGAACCCAGAAGGAAAGCTTTCATCCTCCTTCCCTGCAATGACAGGCCAGTGTCCGATTTACTACAATCACCCTAATACGGGAAGACCTGCAGGTAATTTCAAGTTCACATCAAGATATCTCGATGCACCGTTTACAGCACTTTATCCGTTTGGATACGGACTTTCATACACAAGCTTTGAATATTCGGATCTTACAGTAAGTGATGAGAAGTATTTGCTGAAAATATCCGTAAAGGTAAGGAACACCGGCGACAGAGAGGGCACTGAGACTGTGCAGTTCTATATGCAGGATGTTGCAGCATCTATTGTAAGACCGGTCAAGGAATTAAAAGGCTTTGAGAAAGTAACACTTGCAGTAGGAGAAGAAAAGACGATCACTTACGAGCTGTCTAAAACAAAAATGGGCTTCTGGAACAATCAGGGTAAGTACTTATTAGAGGATGGTCTTTTTAGAATCTATGCAGGCAGTGATTCTGCAACAGAGCTTAGCAAGGAGATAAGAGTAGGGTTTGAAGGTGTCCCGGGAGAGCAGGACTATCCTGTAGAATAAAGGAGTATAAAATGAATAATTACATATTCCCATTCCTATGGATGCGCGGCGAAGATGAAGCCACCATCCGTAAGGAGATGGAGAAAATAGATGAATGCGGAATAAAAGCAGTTTGCGTTGAAGCAAGGCCACACAAGGATTTCTGTGGGCCCGGCTGGTGGCATGACATGGACATTGTCATCGACGAAGCTAAAAAGCGCGACATGAAAATATGGATACTGGATGACAAACATTTTCCCACAGGCTATGCAAATGGTCTGATCGAAGAGAAATATCCTGAGAGAAAAAAACAGTATCTTGCCTGCACGGCATGCGATGTGTTTGGTTCAGCAAGAACACATACATTAAATATCCGTCGTATGATGAAGCCTACAATAGGTTTTTGGCAGATAGGACAACCTGCAAATGATGAGGAGAGGGCGAAAAACAAAGTCCTCTCTATTGTTGCTGTTCCTTTCGCGGAGGGCAACCGTTTTCATGAAAAAGAGCTGAACCTTATGGGATACTATCATGGACAAGATGAGATTACCTTCACTCTCCCCCAGGGACAGTGGAGAATTCATGTGCTCTACACGACTTACACTGATGGTGGAAACGAGAGCTATATTAACATGATCGACAGTGTTTCTGCTCATACACAGATTGAAGGTGTATATGAGGAACATTATAAGCACTATGGTGATCTTTTCGGAACAGTTATAGCAGGCTTTTTCTCCGATGAACCACAGCTGGGAAATACATCAGAGCAGGGATATGATACTAAGCTTGGAAAGCCCGGAATGCAGCTTCCCTGGAGCAACGAGCTTTCAGAGATGCTTAAGGAGCGCTGCGGTGAGGATTATCAGAAGCTGCTTGTATTTCTTTTTGCAGAAGGTGAGGAGAAAAAGGATGAGCCCCAGATTCGCTATGATTACATGGACTGCGTATCAAGGCTTTATCAGAAGAACTTTTCAGAACCAATCGGCAGATGGTGTCATGAGCATGGCGTGGAATATATAGGACATGTTGTGGAGGACAACGGTGTTCACTCAAGGCTTGGACTTGGTGACGCTCATTGGTTCCGCGCAATCAGCGGTCAGGACATGGCAGGTATCGATGTTATCGGAGGACAGGTAGTATATGGAGCACCGGTTCAGGAGAGAAAGGGTATGGGACCCCTTGTTCTAGACGGAGAGTTTTATCATTATGCTCTTGGAAAAATGGGAGCTTCTGCAGGCCACCTTGATCCCGGGAAGAAGGGACGCACTATGTGCGAACTGTTTGGAGCCTATGGCTGGAATTTTGGCGTACGTGATCAGAAAAGACTTCTCGACCATCTGCTTGTGAGAGGTATAAATCACCTTGTTCCTCATGCTTTTTCAATGGCGCAGTATCCGGATTTTGATTGTCCTCCGCATTTTTATGCAGGAGGAAACAACCCTGAATTCCCATATTTTGCAGAGCTTATGAAGTATGCAAACAGGATGTGCGATATTTTAAACGGCGGTGTTCACAAGGCAAGAGTAGCTGTTTTATATGATGGCGAGGGTGACTGGACTTCTGATGCCATGCCTATGCAGAAGGTATGCCGTGCGCTCACAGAGGCACAGATTGAGTTTGACATTGTCTGCCTTGATATGCTCAGAGACCTCAAAGCGTACAATGGTTATACAGACGGCAACAAGATAAATATTAATGGAGAGACTTTTGAGGTGCTGCTGGTGCCTTATGCTGAGTATCTCCCTGAGAGACTCTATGCTTTTAAGAAGGAGAATCCAACCTTCCCGGTTTACTTTGTGGGTGGATATCCGAAGGCACTTCTTATGGATGAGGTGAGAAAAATACCTGACAGAGCTGAGTGGAAAAAGCTTTTCAGTATGGTCAGCCTTGATGAGGTTACCGGGGAGCTTGAGTGCAACGACTGGAGTAAGCCATTCCTTGATGAGGAATTCCCGGAGCTTACCTTGTATCATTATGAAAAGGTTGGAAAAGAGATTATCATGCTTATGAACGAGTCTGCTGAGGACGATTTTAATGGCGTGATAAATATTCCCTTTGAAGGTAGTGCAGTTTATGTGGACAGTTTTCGTCAAAAGAAGTGGGCCCTTAATCGTAAGGCAGATGGCAGAGTAAGGATTGAGATACCTGCCGGAGAGAGTTGTCTTATTATGGAGGAAGAGAATGCAGGCCTGAAACCATACTGTTCACTTGCAGGAAGACTCAGGGCTGCTGATAAGATAGAAGATATCTCTCATGAATGGAAAGTAGCTGCCGTAAAAACAAAGGATTATCCTGCCTTTTCGCAGGAAGAGACTATGCGTGACCTTGAACCCTACAGCAATGAGCATCCTGATTTTGCAGGAGTTCTTCGCTATAGAAAGACAATTACACTTGATGACAATGTAAAGGAAGCTTACCTTGAGATGGAGCAGGTTTATGATGTTGTGAAGGTAATTGTAAATGATCAGACCTCGGAAATCAGGCTGACTCCACCTTACACTGTTAGTGTAGGTGAGCTTCTGAGGAAAGGAGAAAATGAGATTATCTGCGAGGTTGCAACAACACCCGCACGAGATCAGAGAAATTATCCTTCTGCTCCCTTTGACTTTAATCATGAAGTTACAGATCCAACCGGAATCAGTGGAAAGGTGAAGCTATACCTCAAATAAAGCCTTCCCCTCATCCGCCCTTCGGGCACCTTCCCCCCAAGGGGAAGGCATAAATTATAAAGGCTCTCTCCTGAAATGCAAAATACAAAAGCCTTCCCCTTGGGGGGAAGGTGCCCGAAGGGCGGATGAGGGGATAAGCATGCAACAGACATTTGACTTCTGTTGCATGCTTTTTTATTTGCCTTACCACTTTGCAATAAAAAGACAGCTATATTGAATAGATGGATAAGAAAGACACCTCCCCGGGCGATATTATAAGTACATCAAATGAAACACGTACAGGTGCAATGCACTTGTAACGAATATAATGTTTTATCATTTTTGGGAGGATATCAAAATGAAAAAGAAATTATTAGCAGGACTTCTTGCAAGCGTAATGACAATATCTCTTGCAGCATGCGGCAACGGCGCAGCTGGAAGCACATCAGATGAGGCAACATCAACTGACGAAACAGCTACTGAGGAAGCATCTACTGATGAAGCAAAGGCAGAGGAGTCTTCAGATGAGACAACAGCTGAAGCATCAGCTGATGCAACGCACATCTATGTACTTACAGCACCTGAGGATCACGGCTGGACAGGTTCTGTTGCAACATTTGCTAAGGAAAAGGTTGCTGAGGTAAACGGAGAGGGCAAGTATACAGCAGAGGTTATCACCTGCGAAGATGCAGCATACCAGATCACACAGATTGAGGACATCATTGCTAAGGGTGAAAAGAACATCTCAGTAGTTGTTCAGCCTATCGATGACACAGTTCAGTCAGCAATTCAGGAGCTTGTTGATGCAGGAATTCCCTATGTAGCATTTGACAGAATTATTGAAGGAGTAGCTTCAAGTGCAGTATCCAACGTTAAGGGCGACAACGAAGGTATTGGTGCAGGATCTGCAGCTTACTTTGTATCTCTTGGAATGCAGCCCGGTGAAAAGGTTTATGTATATGAGGGTGACACATCATCAGTTACAACTCTTCGTGATCAGGGCTTTACAGAATATCTTCTCGGTGAGATCGAATTTGACGGAGAAAAGATTGCAGATGACGCTAAGTGGACACAGGAGCAGATCGATGAGAACATCACATATTCAGGTGCTATGAACTGGAGCCGCTCCGATACTAAGGCAGCTTTCGAAACACTTATGGGTGACTCTTCAAACACAGATATCAAGTGGTTCTATGCTGAGGACGATGAACTTGCAATGGGTATCCTTGAGGCACTTAAGGGTGGCGGAATTGATGATTCTGCTAAGGAAGCTTTCCTTGGAAACAAGCCTGTAATCACTGGTTGTGGCGGACTTGATGAGCTTTATGGTGTACTTCGCGGTGAGGATTATACAGACATCACTTCACAGCTTGGCGGCATCATGTCAGTTACTTACAGCCCCAGCATGATCCAGACAGCTATTCAGGATATGGTTGACTACCTTGATGGCAAAGAAGTAACACAGGATCACGTTATCGAATGCCAGAATGTAACTTCTGACAACGTAGCTGATTTCGTAGGATTTAATTAAAGCCTTCCCCCAAGGGGAAGGTAAAAAATAAAGTTCCCCAGGGGAAGAGAAAAATACTAAAGCCTTCCCCTTGGGGGGAAGGTGCCCGAAGGGCGGATGAGGGGAAAATAAACTAAATGTAAGATAGGAAAAAACTATGGCACTTCTGGAAATGAAAGGTATACGTAAGTCCTTCAGTGGTGTGCCGGTACTAAAGGGCGTGGATCTTACAGTAGAGAAGGGTGAGATTCATGCCCTTCTTGGTGAGAACGGAGCAGGTAAATCTACCCTGATGAATGTCCTCACCGGAACCATTCCATGCGATGGCGGTAGCATCACTTTTGACGGACAAAGCCTTAAGAACATCACCGTGAAAAAAAGTGAACAACTGGGAATAGCATTTGTTCACCAGGAACTGAATCTCTTTAACGACCTTAGAGTTTTTGAAAATATTTTCATAAACAGAGAGATCACCGGAGCATTTGGAAAACTGAATAAGAAAGAAATGATCAGGGAATCTGAGGAACTTTTTACCAGACTCGGAATTAAGATGGATCCTAAAGCTCTTGTATCGGACTTAAGGACAGGAGATAAGCAGCTGCTTGAAATCAGTAAGGCCTTGCTTACAGGAGCAAAGCTTCTGATACTGGATGAACCTACAACCTCCCTTAATAATGATGAGGTTGAGCATCTTTTTAGTATGGTGAAGGATCTTAAGGAAAAGGGTATATCCTTTATTTTCATTTCACATAAGATGCCTGAAATATTCGATTACTGCGATTCCTACACTGTTTTCAGAAATGGGGAACTGGTTGGAAATGGTCAGATAGCTGACACAACACCTGCTGATGTGACAAAGCTCATGGTCGGACACGCAGAGGAAGCGGGTAGCTATGCAAAGCGAAAGACCGGAGAGACGGTTTTAAAGCTTAAAGATCTGTCAGGTAAGGGATTTAAGAACATTTCTTTTGAGGTAAAAAGAGGGGAGATAATAGGGCTTACAGGCCTCCAGGGATGCGGAAGCAGCGAGCTTTTGCAGTGCCTTTTTGGGATATCAACGCCTATAGAGGGAACTTTGGAGATAAATGGAAAGCCTGTAGCAGGCCACAGCGTACACAAGGCTATGAAAGCGGGAGTCGGACTTTTACCTGCTAACAGAAAGGAAAATTCCGTAATTCCCGATATGAGCCTTGTGGAAAATATGTACCTTGCAGAGCAGACGCTTTCAGCAGGAAGATTTCATATCAATAAGAAAGCTGAGATGGAAAAATACGACCGCTATAAAAAGCAGCTTAATATCAAAGCTGAGTCCGGGAATTCACCTATAGTGTCCCTGAGCGGCGGTAATCAGCAGAAAGTATTTATTGCAAGATGGCTAAACACGGATGCGGAAATCCTTCTTTTTGACAATCCGACACAGGGAATTGATGTGGGAGCCAAGGAAGAGATTTATAAATTGATTCTTGCCCTTGCTAATGAGGGAAAGACAATCCTTGTAAATACACTTGAAATTCCGGAGCTGCAAAAAGTTGCGGACAAATGTCTGGTATTTTATGACGGCAGGATTGCAGGCGTACTGGATCATGATGAGATTGAAGAACACACTGTAATGATGATGTCCACTGGAATTAGTGAAACCGGATATAAGAAAAATGAGAACGAGGTAATAGCGTAATGAACAACAAGTCTAAAACAAATATGATAGGAAAAATCTGGCATGGCTACAGCTTCATATTTGTATTTTTCATAATTTTTCTGGTATATGCTTTGACCAGCAGCGGCTTCACCTGGAGTGCAACAATGAACATTTTCAGACATTCCGCAGTAATCGGAATTGTGGCACTGGGAATGGGACTTGTCTGCCTGACCGGGGAGATAGATCTGTCAGCGGGTTCGACTCTCGCTTTTGTCAGTGGATTTTCAGTTGTTATTTTTAACATGACCGGTGGCAGCATTATTGCAACACTGATATTTGCACTTGCTATGGGAGGACTTCTTGGACTTGTAAATGGCTTCTTTGTCGGAGTTGTAAAAATGCCATCTTTCATCGTGACTCTTGCAACAATGCTTATCTACAGATCCTTTGCTCAGTATTTCTGCCAGCATATTTCAAAGAACTTAATAGGTGGCGGAAGTTCAGTATACAAAATGATATCAAAGCTTTCAGGATATGACTCCATGTATGGCTTTGGTAATGGTAAGGTGGCAACACTTCCCATTGTTGGAATTGTGCTTATAGTTTTCACAGCACTTTTTGTTTATATATCAAATGATACAAAGTTTGGTAAAAAAATATATGCTGTGGGATCAAGTGAAAAGGGTGCCTTTATGAGCGGTATCAACGTAAGACTTATGAAGATGATATCCTTTGTGATCATGGGTGTTATGATCGGCGCTGCAGCTTTTCTCTGGATATGCATGAATGGATCCTCAGATCCTGCAACAACAGGTAACAGCTATGAGATGTATGCTATAGCAGCTGTAGTACTTGGCGGAATTGCAATGTCAGGTGGTAAGGGCAAAATGATAGGTGTTCTTTTCGGATCACTTTCCTACACAGTAATTGATAAGATAATCATTGCGCTTAAGATGGATTCACTTATAAACAACGCAATAAAAGGAATAATCCTTATACTTGTAATTCTCATTCAGGTTGCAGGTCCTCAGATTAAAGAGAAATTTAAAGCTGTTACAAATGCAGAAAAAGCAGCCTGATAGAAAAATATAATAATTAGGTAATAAAAAAGGGAGTGCATTACGCATTCCCTTTTTGAGTGCTACCGAAAAACTCACTGAGCTTTGTATACAACAGATCAATTGATGAAAAGATTGTACTGCGATGATATGAAAGTACAATCGGAAGTGAACAGTTAAGATCTATTGTATGAATTCCGGGGTGGTGGACTCCCTGATACCAGCTATCAAGGACTGCCACCCCGAGTCCGTTTTCTACTGATGCGAATACCGTGTTGATATTAGGAACGGCAGTAAATTTCGGAACAAAATTATATGGTCTGAAAAGTATTTCTATGTCCTGACAAAGTTCACCGATTCTTGGATCATCAATCATGAAAAAGGTGTAGTCACATAGATCCGCAGGAGAATTTATTTTTTCAAAACCGGGCAGATATTCTGAATAGACAACGATTCTGTCTATGCTTGTAAACTTCCGCTTTGTAAATTCAGAGACACCGGCCACATAGTCACCGGTTGTGATGATAGCATCCAGTCTTTTTTCTTCAACGGAAGTTGATAATTCCTTAAAACCCAGACATTCGAATGAAATCTTAAAATCAGGATTTTCTTCTTTGCAGGCTTTAACGACATCGGGCATGAAGTAAGATACATTCCAGCCAATGTTGTACCCCAGCCGAAGAATGCTGTTATTATTGGCAAGCATTTTGCGAACATTTGTAAGCTCTGCATTGAAGCGCTGGAACATGTTGAAGTATATGGTTCCGGTCTCGGACAACGATATATTTCTGCTGTTTTCACGTATGAAAAGTGTTGTTCCAAGCTCCTCTTCGAGCGCAGAAATATAACGGCTGACCGCAGGCTGTGGAAGATACAGATTCTGCGCAGCTTTTGTGAAGCTAAGATATTTACCTGTTTCTAAAAAGCATTCGATTTGTTTTTCATTCATATTTGCATTGTATCAAAAAATACTACCTGTTTTGACGAACTTTCTGTGAACAAAAGAATTACTTATGGTAAGTCGCTTCCTGTAAACAAAAGAATTACTTATGGTAAGTCGCTTCCTGTAAACAAAAGCCTTCCCCCTATGGGGGAAGGTGTCAGCGCAGCTGACGGATGAGGGTTACTTTCAGATAAGACTCTTTAAAATATAAACACCATCATGCATAGCATTAAGATAAATATATCCTCTGTCATCAACAACCACATCCTCAGCGGTTCCGAGAGGCTTATTGGGCATCTTTACATCGAAGCAGAGCTTCTCAGGGTTCGGAGGAATGAAGTATGCAATCTCCTTCGGAACATAAGGATCTGAAATATCATAAACGCGAAGTCCTGCATGGAAGTAGCAGTCATACGCACGATCCTTGTTGTTCTCAAGCCAGGGCTTTCCTGTCATGGGCTCATGCAGATTGTGAGGACCAAAGGAAGTCGGGAAGTCATCACCAAGCTGGTTGAAGTTCTTGTAAGGGAAGTCCTCGGGGACTTCAGGGTAGGGCAGGATGGAAATCAGTACCGGATCCTCCTTGTTGCTGATATCAAACATTTCGATACCGCAGAAGGAGTGTACTCCGAACTGTTCGTACTGAGCCTTTCCATAGGTCCACTGACGCTCGCCCTCCTGCATTCCGATAGCATAATTTGTTCCAAGCACAGGCATGAAGGTGTGGCAGAGTGCGCCGCCAAACTTTGTTGCAAAGGGTGGTGTCATCTTGCATTCACCGATAACCTGAGGCCATTCGGGATTTGAGATATCAAGAATCTTAAAGCCACCTCCTGCGCAGCTAAGATATGCAGTCTTTTCATCATCTCCGACATAAGGAAAATGAACAAAACCGGGATATGTGTTATAACCCTGCCAGCCGTTCCATTCCTTTTTTCTTGTCTTTTCTGTCTGATTCCCGAAAAACTGTCCGGGATTCCACCAGCGACCAACCTCACGGGGATTGGTGGGATCAGAGATATCTACTATTCTGTAAATGAAATCCTTGAAACCAACTGCTGTTGCGGAGAGATGCATATATTTTCCGCCATTATAGGTAAAGCGGTGTACACCTGAACCGGGAGTTCCATCAGGCTCACCTGTTGACCAGAAGGAGAGCTTCTTGGGATGCTCAGGATCTTCTTTTAATGAAAAAATGTGAACTCCGCCGGGAGCGGGAGTAAAGTTTTCAGGGGCAGGACCGTGCAGGAATTCAAGACAGTTTCCGTTTGAAACAATCATAAGATCATCTGCAATCTGAACCTTAGGTGTTGACATATATGGATATTTCTCGGGATCCATAACAGGCATGTACTGCACATGTCTGGGATTGGCAGGATCTGTCACATCGAGAATCTCAACACCGTTTCCGTAGAAACAGCCTCCGTATAAATAGTATTTTCCGTCCTTGGTCTTATATAACTGTGACTGGAAAAGGTAGTGATTGTCACAATCATGGTGCGCAAGCACCTCCATATTCTTAATATATCCCTCATTTCCGGGACTTTTTGCGTAGAATTTTTCGCTCATTAAAACCTCCGTATAACTGAGCCTAAGGGCTACTGTTTGTGGTAGATGTCTTAGGTCTTTACATAATATTAGACAACTTAATTTAGGGATTTCTGCCAATGTTTTAAACTCTTTTTCTATACTTCGATAATAATCCCCGCGTCGAAAATTAGTCCAATACCTATGTTGTGAGTTATCTATATCAAATTTGTTATTAAAAACTAAAAATATTGATATTTTTTTTCAAAACACATTTGTGCCTATAATTGCGTTGGCAAATATGAACAAAACACATCAGGGTTTCAAACGGTTTATGGCAAATCTATACAACTTACAGGAGTTAGGGTTCCTGTATAAATGAAAAATCTGCCAATTACTATTTTCTACCTTTAATGAGTAAACGCTTTTAATGGTTTGCTTTAAACCGTAACAACACCCGCATTCAGGTTTTGTTAAATGTATTAGGAGGTTATTCAAATGGCTTATGAATTTAATCTTATGAGAAGTCTCATATATGTAGGACTTGCTAAGGAAGAGTACAGAGCTAAACTTGAGCACTGGCTTTACAATCATCATGTTCCGGAAAGTATCAGCAAGTTTACCCCATATGTAACTAAATATGCATTTTATCAGGCATATCCGACTCCACCTGAGGGTGACAGATTCGGTGCAAGAAAAATGCAGCTTACCGAGCACTACTGGCTTGTAAATGAGCATCTTCCTGAGATGGCAAACAACATTTTCCAGGAGTTTATGCCCATGGATGTACTCAGATGGCAGGGATGCATTCCTGATGTAGACAGCGCAACGGTACATGACAATGCAGAGTCGGGAGATGCAGGAAGAGCAGTAGGCGGAGGAGATTTTCCTCCATTCATCTTTTCTTTTGTTCCGATCAACTGGGAGGAAGACTTTAAGGGGAAAGAGAGAACACCTGTAGACGGACCTAATTTCCGCTGGCAGTTCCTTATCCAGTATCCGGAAGGATGCTCTAAGGACGAGGGTGAGAGATGGTTCCATGAGGAAGTTGTTCCTTTCCTTACAGGAAGCGTAAGAGTAAACAGACTTGTGAGTAGCAAGGTAAAGGTTAACTACGGCGCACCTTCAGCTCAGTTTGACAGACTGGTTGAGGTATGGTTCGACGGTCCGGAAGAGTGGTATGACCTCTGCGTCAACCTCGCTAAGGACAAGCTTAAGAGGCCTGAATGGGCACAGCAGGATACCTTCCCGTTCCTTAAGCCCCAGCACAATATAGCATCAATGTTCCTTGGAGACAGATGCACTTCCGATAACCTGACCCAGTACCGCGGATTTATAACAATGAGATAAAAAATGAAATTCATAGATAACGCCATAAAGGCAGGAAAAACAAACTTCATACTAATCGGCGAAGCCGGCTGTGGCAAGAGTGAGATAGCTTTAAACCTTGCCAAATATCTATCTGAAAACTGCGATAAAAAAGTTCATCTTTTCGATATGGACATGACAAAGCCACTTTTCAGATCAAGAGATGTTCTTAAGGAAGAGGCTCTATCCGACATAACTTTTCATTATGAGGAGCAGTTCTATGATGCGCCTACAGTAGTAGGAGGTGTAAGAGAATACCTTGCAAATGACGAGGAAATCGTGGTTATGGATGTCGGTGGAGACGATATCGGAGCAAGGTCAATCGGTGGCTTCATGATGGGAGCTGACAAGGAAAAGCTATGTGTCATGTATGTACTTAACTACTACAGACCATTTTGTCAGGACCTGAATCACATCGACAGATTCCTGAGTGAGATACTTGCAGTTTCAAGACTCTCTCTGAAAAATGTGCATTTCATAGATAATCCGAACATTGGAATCAGCACATCTGCCATGGAGACAATTGACGGCTCAGCCATGATGAAAAGTCTAGTCGGTGAATACAAGGAAATTGAAATGACCTGCGCCGGCGAGGATCTGATAAATGAAGTACAGGGAAAAATAGATACAGATCTCATGCCACTGCATTTTTATCTGACATATGAGTGGCTTAGAGAGTGTTGCTAAAAAATAAGTAGAGCAAGGATGCTAATTTTTTAATGCCTTCCCCTTTGGGGCGCAGTTAGTAATCTTTTCTACATAGGAGGTTTCAAATGGCAAAATTTAAAGTAAGTGTAGTTGCCGAACGCTGTAAGAGCTGCGGTTACTGCATAAAGTACTGCCCTAAAAACGTTCTTGAAATTGGCACCGAAGTAAACGCCAAGGGCTATGAGTACGTTGTGGCAGCAAGAACTGAAGACTGCGTAGGGTGTCTGTCCTGCGGTCGTGTTTGTCCTGACGGGGCAATTGAAATCTACAAGGAGGGAGAATAATCATGGCAAGAACTTTTATGAAGGGCTCAGAAGCAGTTGCTGAAGCAGCTGTAAGAGCAGGCTGCAGATTTTTTGCAGGATATCCTATCACACCTCAGAACGAAGTGCCTGAGTATTTCTCAAGAAGACTTCCTGAAGTAGGTGGAACATTTATACAGGGTGAATCCGAAGTAGCATCAATCAACATGGTATATGGTGCAGCTTCAGCAGGTGTCAGAGCTATGACATCATCATCATCACCAGGAATTGCTCTTAAGAGTGAGGGAATCTCATACTGCGCAGCAGCGCGAATCCCCATGGTGTATGCAAACTTCGCAAGAGGAGGCCCGGGTGTTGGTTCTATCCAGCCTGCACAGATGGACTATTTTGAGGCTACAAAGGCAGCAGGAAACGGTGGTTTCCAGATGATCGTACTTGCACCTTCCACAGTACAGGAAGCAGTTGATCTGACAGTAAAAGCCTTTGAGCTTGCTGACAGAGACAGAAATCCCGTACACATTCTTGCAGACGGTGTCATTGCAACAATGATGGAGCCTGTAGAGCTTCCTGAAATGATGCCGGAGGAAAAGGTAAAAGAGATTAAAGATAGCAAGAGAAAGTGGGCCTGCGTTGGTCACCCTCTTGATTATAAGAATCGTGCATGGATTGAGCCCGGCCACTGGCTTACCTCAAGACAACAGGAATGCAACGAGGAAGCAGCAGCACTCTACGAAACATGGAAAAAGAATGACGTGATGGTAGAGGAATACAAGGTAGAGGATGCTGAGATTATTCTGACAGCCTATGGAATCTCAGGAAGAATTGCAAAGTCTTCTGTTGATATTTTAAGAAACAAGGGAATAAAGGTTGGTCTTATCAGACCTATTACACTTAATCCCTTCCCTACAGAGAGTTTTGAAAAGCTTGATTACAGCAAGGTTAAGGCAATCCTCGATGTCGAGATGTCAATCCCTGCACAGTATGCTACAGATGTTGAAGCAGTAGTAAGAAAGCGCTGCCCTGTTGAAAAGTGCCTGTGCTCAGGCGGAAATGTAATGTCAAGGGAAGCTGTGCTTGAGGCTGTAATGAAGATAGCAGGACAGGAGGCTTAAAATGGCAGAACTTTTATATAGCAGAACAAAAACAATTCAGGAAGATAAGGTATCAGGTTTTTGTCCCGGATGCATGCATTCCACAGTAATGAAGCTCATCGGTGAAGTAATAGATGAGATGGGGATTGTAGACAAAACAGCAGCAGTTCTCGGTATCGGTTGCTGCGGACTACAGATGGACTACATGGCCTATGACAATACAACAGCTCCTCACGGAAGAGCCTGCGCAGTAGCTACAGGTCTTAAGAGAGCTAATCCTGACACAATTTACTATACATATCAGGGTGACGGAGACCTTGCATCAATCGGACTTGCAGAGACAATGTCAGCTGCAAACAGAGGTGAGAATTTCACAGTTATTTTTGTAAATAACGGAATTTACGGTATGACCGGCGGACAGCTTGCTCCTACAACTCTTTTTGGAATGAAGGCATCAACTGCACCTAAGGGACGTATAGCTGAGGAGCATGGTTATCCTATGCATGTCTGCGAGACACTTAACCAGCTCACAGCTCCTCAGTACCTTGTAAGAACAAGCTGCAACAATCCGGGGAACGTTCTTAAGACAAAGCAGGCTATTAAGAAGGCTTTTGAATATCAGATTGCAGGAAAAGGCTTTTCACTTGTTGAGATAGTTACAAGCTGTCCTACTAACTGGGGACTTGATTCATTGAAGGCCCTTGATTTTCTTGAGGAAAACATGCTTAAAGAGTATCCGCTGGGCGTTATCAGGGATAGAGGTTAAGGAGGAGAAAAATGGAAACAAATTTATGTGTAGCCGGATTCGGCGGACAGGGTGTTATGACCCTTGGAAAATTTCTTGCTTCCGCAACCTGTGATTCAACAGATAAGAATGTTACGTTCTTCCCTTCCTATGGTGCGGAGCAGCGCGGTGGTACCGCTAACTGTTATGTCGTTATTTCCGATGAGATGATCGGTGCTCCTCTTGGTGATGTTATGGATGATCTCATCGTAATGAACGGACCTTCACTCAATAAATTTATTGGAACTCTGAAAAGCGGTGGACGACTTTTCATAAACAGTTCCATCGTTAAGGACAAAATTGAAAGAGACGACGTGGAAATCGTTGAGGCACCTGTAACAGAGCTTGCTCTTGAGATGGGTAACGCAAAGGTTTTGAACGTTATCATGCTTGGTGTTTACGTAGGTTATACAGAGGTTGTTGCACCTGAAATAGTCTGGGGCACAGTAGAGCATAAGCTTTCATCCAAACCGAAGCTCCTTCCGCTTAACAAGGCAGCTTTTGATAAGGGCCTTGAAATCGGTAGAGCAGCAAGAAAATAAACGGATTTTTTAAGAAAGAAGGAACATAATGGTTTTTCATAATTTTGATGAACTCATTGCCAAGGTAAAGGGCGCGCCTGAAAAGAAGATAATGGCTGTGGCCTGCGCAAATGATGATCACACTCTTGAGGCTGTTGTTAATGCAAGACGAGAGGGAATCATCGAGCCTTTGCTGGTTGGCGATGAAAAGATAATTAAGGAAATTCTGGAAAAGCTTGGAGAGGATATCCCTGAGGAAAACATTTTTGATGTGCCTGCCGATGATCTTCAGAAAGCATGCGAGACAGCGGTTAAGCTTGTTCGCGAGGGCAGAGCTAATTTCCTTATGAAGGGTAAGGTAGATACAAAAATTATCTTAAAGGAAGTTGTTAATAAGGAATACGGACTTGGAACAGGTAAGCTTATGAGTCATTTTACAATGTTCCAGATTCCTTCCTACCACAAGCTTATTCTTCCTGTTGATGGAGGAATGGTTACATATCCTGATCTTGAGCAGAAAAAGCAGATCATTGAGAACACGGTAGAAACACTTAGAAGTATGGGGTACGACTGCCCTAAGGTTGGTGTTCTTGCCTGTGTTGAAAAGGTTAATCCCAAGATGCCTGAGTCTGTTGAGGCAGCTGAGCTTCAGAAGATGAATGAAAACGGTGAGATCAAGAACTGCATAGTGGAAGGACCTATTCAGTATGATTGCGTAATGAGAAAGGATCTGGCCGAATTCAAGGGACTTGATTCTAAGATTGCAGGTGATCCTGACATTCTTGTTGCACCAAACATCCATGCAGGAAACATCATGGGTAAGATGTATGCAATCAGCTGCGGTGGTAAAATGGCAGGCTTCATAGTTGGTGCCAAGTGCCCTATTGTAATGGTTTCACGTGGCTCAACAGCAGAGGAGAAGTACCTTTCAATCGTAGTCTCTGCGGCTGCAGCAAATTAAGGAGAACGAAATGTCAAACGAAAAAATCCTGGTAATAAACCCGGGTTCTACATCAACAAAAATAGCTGTATACCAAGCTGAAGAACAGAAGTGGGTCGAAAGCATAAGCCATACACTTGATGGCCTTAAAGCCTACGCAACCATCTACGATCAGCTTGAAATGAGAACAAGTATTGTACAAGCCTGTCTTATCAGCCATGGTGATGACCTTAAAAGCTTTGGCGCTATCGTTGGAAGAGGCGGAGCACTTCCACCTGTAAAAACCGGTGCCTATGAAGTAAACGAGGCAATGATCGATACACTTAAGTTTCATCCCGTAGACCAACATGCCAGCAACCTCGGAGCAGGAATTGCATACAGACTTGCACAGCAGATTGGCGTTAAGGCCTACATCTACGATGCGATTACTGTTGATGAGATGACAGAGGTAAACAAAATCACAGGACTTAAGGGTGTGAGAGTTCCTGCAAAGGGACACAATCTCAACACCAGGGCAGCAGCACTTAAGCTCTGTGCAGATAAGGGAATTGACTACAACAAAGTAAACATAATTGTTGCACATCTTGGTGGAGGAATTACTGTAAATCTTCATTCTAACGGTCAGATAATCGACTTTTTCAATGATGAGATCGGAACCTTTGCACCAGAGCGAGCAGGCGGCCTTCCGACTTATGCACTTGTGGATATGTGTTATAGCGGAAAGTATACCAAGGAAGAGATGATGAAGAACCTTCAGCGAAAGGGAGGCATGATTTCCTATTTTGGAACAGCCGACATGCGCGAGGTTGAAAAAATGATAAATGAAGGTAACAGTGAGGCGGCACTTGTCTTCGAGGCTATGGCTCTTAACACCGCTAAGACAATTGCCAGAATAGCACCTTCTGTAGATGGAAAAGTAGATTACATCGTACTTACAGGAGGCCTTGCCTATTCAGATACTTTTGTTACTTCAATTAAAAAGCATGCAGGTTTCATCGGACCTATCGAGGTAATTCCCGGAGAGAATGAGATGAAGGCTCTCGCTGAAGGCGTGCTCAGAGTAATTCGCGGCGAAGAAACTGCGAGGATTTATGAACGATGAAACAGAATAATAGATGGAAATATGCCGTAGCAGGAGTAATAATACTCCTCTTTGCAGGTCTCATTTATGCATGGAGCGTACTCTCAAGCCCTATCGCAGCTGAGTTTTCAGATTGGAGTAAGGGATCCTTATCTCTGACCTTTACCATGGCCATGAGCTTTTTCTGTATAGGAGGACTTATTGCAGGGCTTCTTGCAGGAAAAGTGAAAGAGCGCTACATATTCATCGCATCGGCAGTACTCTTTCTTGCTGGTTTTATTTTGGTCAGTCTGATGCAAAGTATAGGAAGTCTTTACCTTGGCTTTGGAGTTCTTGCAGGCCTTGGAGCAGGCTTTTCCTACAACACTGTAATGGGAAGTGTGACCAAGTGGTTTCCTGATAAGAAGGGACTTATTTCAGGAATCCTGCTTATGGGCTTTGGAATCGGAGCTTTCATAATCGGTAAGGTTTATACCGCATTTCTTACTACAATCGGATGGCGTATGGAATTTAAGATAATGGGAATCATTGTCTGCGCAGTGATTGCCATTGGAGCTTTTATAATCAGAAAGCCTGCGGCGGATGAGGTAGAAGAATTTACCCAAAACGCTATGGCTAATAAAGCAGATTCTTCAACAGGAAAAACTATAGCTGAGAAGAAGTCATCTATAGGAGGCAGGGCATCTGCAAATGAAATACTGAACAGACTTGTTTCAAATGATTTTACTACGATTCAGATGATATCAAAGCTTTCATTCTGGCTTTACTTTATCTGGGCAGTACTTATGAGCGCCGCTGCACTTGCGCTTATTGCCCAGGCAAGCGGAATTGTGGTAGAGAGTGCACCTGAACTCACCGCAGGAACCATAGCTACAATCGTTGGACTTATTTCCGTTTTCAACGGAATCGGAAGAGTAATTTTCGGCGGACTTTATGATAAGCTCGGTCAGAAAAAAACAATGCTTCTGAACAATGCTTTGTACCTGATTTCTGTGCTGATCACTATGGCAGGTCTAAATACTAAGAGTCTTCCTATAGTTATTGCAGGATATATCTTTTTCGGACTTTCCTACGGTGGAGTTACACCCACAAACTCTGCGTTTATCATGGATTTCTTCGGAGTAAAAAACTATCCGGTGAATTTTTCCATAATAAATTTAAATCTGCTCCTGGCTTCTTTTGGAGGCACACTTGCAGGTGCTATCTATGACAAACAGGGAAGCTATATGAGCATATTTGTGATAATGCTTGTGGCTATAGCAGTTTCAACATTATGCACACTACTTATAAAAAAGCCTTCCGTTCAGCGAAACTAAACAGGATAAAGCCATCCGCTTAGCGAAGCAAAAGAAAATAAAGCCTTCCCCCTTTATAAGGGGGAAGGTGTCAGCGAAGCTGACGGATGAGGGTTAATAATATCATGACAAAAGAACAATTCTTCAAATGGAACATCATCACTAACATATGTATGGCGCTCTCCATTAACACAGCAGCAACAATCCTGGCCGGCGGAGATGCACTTCAGAGCTGGGTAAGAGGGTGTTGCTGCGCATTCACTATCAATACAGTGGCTGCAATTATTATTCCCGTAGGGACTATCGGAAAATGGTTTGCAGAAAAAATATGTAAACAAAAGCCCGGAGCATTTATGGAGATGCTGGCAAGGAATTTCATAATCAATGCAATTTATGTAACTATTGTCAGCTTCTGCATGGCAATCATCGGTGTGGGGTTAGGTGAAAATCTGATTACTGTCTGGTGGTCCACCTATCCGATTTTACATGTTGTCGGACTCATCACAAGCCTTGTGATCGAGGTGCCTGTTGCAAAGATAGTTTACAGGTAGACGTGTAACAACCAGATAAAAATGCTGACTTACAAGACAGGCATTTTAATAAAACTTTAATGGAACATAGGAGGTTTCACATGAAAATTTTAGGACTGTCCTGCGGGACAAGAAACGGTAACAATGATACAATGTGCCGCGTTGCTCTCGAGGAAGCTCAGAAACTTGGGGCAGAGATTGAATTCATCCACGTATTTGACTGGGACATCAAATACTGCTCTGGATGCGTTGCATGCTCAAGAGGCCTTGTAATGGGCAAGGGTATGATCTGCACTCAGAAGGATGACTATGCAGCACTTTTTGATAAGATGGCTGAGGCTGATGGTGTACTCATCGTTGATCCTATCTATGAGTCTGGCGGATCAGGACTCTTCCATGTACTTTGTGACAGAATGGGTCCCGGACACGACATGGGTATGCTCATGATGGCTGATGGCCAGCTCAAGGAGCAGGGTAAGGAAGGCCTTGATCCCAAGTATCTTAAGAAGAAGGCTATCTCATTTGTTGGAATCGGTGGTTCTGACTGGGCTTGCCGTGTAGAGACAGACCACGCAATGCTTGCAATGAGTCCTGCCTGGAAGGTTATCGACAATGATTATTTCTCATGGTCCAAGGACGTTATCATGCAGGATGACAAGGTTGAGCGCATGAAGGAAATCGCCCGTAACCTTGTTGAAGCAGCTGCTGATATTGAGAATGCAGAGTGGAAGGGTAAGGAAGGTGCATGCCCTCACTGCCATGGTAATAACTTCTACATTTTCCCCGGAACAACAAAGTGCGTATGTGAGCTTTGCGGACTTGAGGGTACACTCGAAGTAGTTGACGGTGCTTTCAAATTCAAATTTGCTCCTGAGGATGAGCACAAGGCTCATGATACACTTTCAGGAAAGAAGCTTCACGGCGACGATATTTTCCAAAATGAGGGAAGACTTATGAACCTCTTCAAGGATCCTGAGTTCAAGGCAAGAAAAGAGCACTACACATCAGTAATCGCCCCTACACCTTCACCCTCTGTAGGTTGATGAATAACTATAGGCTGAAACAAATAATAACTGTACTGTTTATAAGACAGTATAATGTTGGGAGGAAAATAGATGGGTAAGCCAAGTTTAAAATTCTTTATTGTATTTAATTTAGTTATGAATATTCCTATGGCTCTTGGAATGTCAATTGGTGGAATGATTTTTTCAGGAAATGCAGATAAGCTGATGTCACCGGCATTACTGCTTAACACTTGCATAGGCTTTGCAGTAGCTGTTGTCATCAACATGTTTGTACCGATTCCGCTTATTGCTATGGGGTTCCCTAAACTCTTTAAGGTAGATCCCGAAAGCGTTCCCGGGAGATTCCTTGGAAATGTACCGGTTGTATTTATATTTGTAATTATAATCGGACTTATCATGAACTTTGTGAATGTGCAGATCTTCGCAGGAGCAGCATTCCCTGCATTCCTGTTTGCTTTCATTGGAACATTTATTCCTATGTACATTCTGTGCTATGTTATCGCTATGATCTTCATTCCGATAGCCCAGGGCACAGCTGCAAAGGCAGACAGCCAGGTTGCATAATGGTATACGCTACCTGTAACAATAATATATTGCTACGAAATACTTTTCCTATTTGAAAAAATGAAACTCAGTCATGGATTATTTCATGGCTGAGTTTTTTATATTAAGACTAAATGATTTTTGGGTAAGGTTTTAACAACAACTACCCTGTAAGCAGAAGGAATTGTTGCAATCATGGTATAGTCGTGCAACAAAATCCCCTGGGAAGACTATATTTGTTGTAAATCAGGGTAGGCCTGTACAACAAGAACCCTGAAAAGAACAAGATTTGTTGCAATCAGGGTATTACCATGCAACAAAATCCCCTGGGAAGACTATATTTTTTGTAAATCAGGGTAGGCCTGTACAACAAGAACCCTGAAAAGAACAAGATTTGTTGCAATCAGGGTATTACCAT
>JAEEGL014723407.1_pt1 | contig 31919 bp, 25 predicted proteins | sample 9134231 | NCBI WGS metagenome assembly JAEEGL01 (sample SAMN16246548, study PRJNA631951) | gut metagenome | biome: gut microbiome; feature: rumen; material: fiber-attached | host: Bos | place: Iran: Karaj | collected 2018-10 | reverse complement strand
CATTATGAACTATGAACTGAAGATTACGCAGCCATAGCAGCGTAATCTTCTTCGTCCGGAGCCGGGCCGAGGAAGTGGAGGATGGCTGCCACGTGAGCGGGCTGGAACACCTTGGCCGTGTCGCACGGACAGATGTCGCGCTTCGTCATCGTGCGCACAGGCGCGCAGGCGTCAATGGAGAAGGTGTACGTGCGCGTGCGCCCCTTGCAGGGGTAGAGGGTGAAGTACTCCCCGTCGTTTTTCGTAAGAGTTTGTGGTTGTGATAGTTCAAGCATTTTCGGGTGAAAGTCTAAGTGTTAGGTTTTAGTTTATTACCACTACAAAGATACTGATTTTCCGCGACATTAGCAAACTTTTTCTGCCAAAATAACGCAGTGGAATAAAAAATTATCGCACTGCGCTACGGTGCCAGCCCACTGGGCTAATTTCCCAGCCCACTGCGCTGTCGCGCCCCCCATTTTAACGTTCGGCATAGCCGAGGCAACATCCCCCTATTCCGGCATGACGAGTACGTCTGACCGCACACCCATTTCTAACACTTTCACCGACAGTGAGTTAAAATATTAACATAATAAATCGTCTGATTAACAACGCATTGAGAGGAAACTAACAAAATAACAATTTATATTTTCTATTTTCTATCTCAATACAGCCCACCCTTCGGGAGAAGGTTAAATATATATAATAATATATATTTATTTATATATAATAATAAATTATAATCACACCCCCAGCCGAAGGAAAGATGAAAAACGAAAATATAAATTGTTATTTTGTTAGTTTGTTAGTTTCTCCCCCAAACCGGCAAGCCCCCACACTCCTCTCACTTATCCGACTTTTTCCCGCAAATCGTTTGCATTTTCCACAGAAAAGTCGTATCCTTGTGCTGACAAATACACCCATGCCTTAGTAAATCGAAAAAGATATGGCTAAAGAAAAAGCAATTGCAGATGCCAACTTTGAAATAGTCCCTGACGATGGTAATGCTGCAAAGAAACCACGTCGCGCCCCCTTCAAGTTCTCTATGATTGGCTTGAAGCCAGGCGATTCTATAACCTTTGAATCCACTGGTGTCATTGTAAAAGTGGCTTCTGATAATACTATAGAGTATAATGACAAAGAATACACGCTAAATAAATTCGTTACTATATTTTTGCCAGACGAAAAAAGGATACCGGCAGGCACTTATCAAGGCCCTAAATTCTTTACATTCAAAGATAAGACACTTTGGGCGCTAAGACTGGAAAAAGAAAACAATGAATAAAGTCAAATACAGAAGTTATGAATGACTTAGACATAAACGGTCAATTTGTGTCGCAGTTCGAAACACAATCTTTGATGCAGGATTTGCGTCATATCATTGAGCAAGCTCGTAGTCATGTGGCAGTTACCGCCAATTATGAACAGACCATGATGTATTGGCATATTGGCGAGCGTATCAATCGCGACGTGCTTGGAAATCAACGTGCAGAATATTGAAGGCAAATTGTCGCGCAGTTTGCGCGAAAATTGTTCTGGTCTCATTTCATAGCGCCGCCTCCTGTGCCCTCCTGCGCGAGTTCGCCGACACGCAGTGGGAGGAGGGGTGTTGAATACAAGCTGTGGGCTGCGCCTCTATCAGCGCAGCCCACAGGGTGTGTCGAAACGTGGCGGGGAGGCGGCTTACTTCTCGAAGCCCATGCCGACGCGGAGGCCGTTGTACTGGGTGAGGAGGGTGTTGAGCAGCTTGAGGGTGCTGTTGCTGCTGGCAGCGCAGACGGCCTTCAGGATTTTCAGCAGCGCGTTGGACTGGAACACGATGTTGAGGGTGTTCTGCTCATAGACGGTGTAGGCCGTGGTCTTGATGAGGCCGAAGGTGAAGGCGATGGTCTTCGCCGAGGCGTCGTAGACGTAGGTGCCGCTGATGCCGCGTGCGCCGACGTTGAAGGTGCAGGTGCCGTCCTCGTTGAAGGTGATGGAGCAGGCTCCTTCCTTGACTCCGACTTTGGCGAGGTAGCTGTCAACCTTGGCTGCCACCTGCTTGGCCATAGCGTCGCTGCCGAGGGTGGCGAGGACGTTGTCGCTCTCAAAGACGAAGGCGCTGCCCTTGAAGTTCCACGTGCCGTAGAGGTTGTTCTCCTTCACCGTGGTGAAGGCGCCGAGGATGGAGTTGAGGATACCGCTGACGACACCGTCGTTCGAGACGGCCTTTCCGTCGTCGGTGGTTTGTCCGTTTGTGCCGCCAAGGGCGCCCAGCACACCGCTGAGGATGCCCGAGACATCGCCTACGGACGGGGTGTTAGCCGATGTGGTGGCCGGCTGCTCGGTGGTTGTCGTTGTGGTGGTGGCAGTAGTCTGCTCGGTAGCGGTGCCGCTGCCGCCGAGGATGGAATTGAGAACGCCGCCCAACCCCTGCGCCGAGGTGGAGCAGGAAGTCAGCAGGAGGAGCGTCAGGCTGATAGACAGGAATTTCTTCATTTTTCTTGCTAATTAAAGATTCAACTATGCTTGTTTTTCACTCTCTTCTTTGACCTCTTCGTCGTCCGAGGGTTTAAATTCGGTGATGCCCTCGTTGATGAGGATGTTGTACCACTGGATGAGTTTGCGCACATGCGTCATATACACGCGGTCGCGGTCGTAGTTGGGCAGCACTTCGGCGAAGAAGGCAGCCAGCTCGTCGTTGGAGGCCTGCTTGTAGTCGATGTTGAGCGGCTTACCCTCGGTGCGGGCCTTGACGTTCTCCATCACCTGCCAGAGGGGAACTTCCTCCGAATCGGTGTACATGGCGATGTCGCCCAGCGAGACCACCTTGTCGGTGGCATAGACGGGGAGGCGCTTGTGGGTGGCGTCGAGGGTTTCGACAATGAGCATGCTGCGGCCGTTGCTCAGCAGGCGGTAGAGTCCGGGCTTGCCGGAGATGGTGAGAATTTTGCGTAACATTTTGCGAGTTGATTTATTGTTAGTGATTTATTATTCGTTGTTATTGACTTCTTTTCGGATGGGGGCAAGCTCGTCTATCAGCTCCATCACCTGGGGCGTGATGGCATCAGCCTCGGCGTTGTGGATGATGTAGTCCGCAAGGGGGATTTTGTCGATGTCGGACATCTGGCTTGCCAAGCGGGCACGCACGCTGGCTTCCGTGGCTCCGTCGCGAGCCATAGCCCGTTGCAGACGTTCGTTGAAGGGGGTGAAGACGAGCACGACGACATCGACGTCCTCCCTCATGCCTGCCTCGAACAGGATGGCCGACTCAACGCCTACGACTTCCGCATCCTTCTGACACTCAGCCCACGCTTGGAAATCCTCGCGCACAGCGGGATGCACCAGCGCATTCACCGCCTTCACCCGCTCAGGGTGCCCGAACATGAAGTCAGCTAGGTAGCGGCGGTTGAGGGGCGAGGGGGTGCCGTCGGAAGCAGGAGAGGCATAGACTTCGGTGCCTGCCAGCGCCATGAGCCCTTCGCGAAGGGCAGGGCTGGTGTTCATCAGGCGGCGTGCCTCGCTGTCGCAGTCATAGACGGGGATGCCCGCAATGCGCAGCAGCTCCGACACGCCCGACTTGCCGCTGCCTATGCCGCCTGTGATGCCGAGCTTAAGGGGTTTCATTGATTTCTATCACATAGTCCACCTCGGCAGGCGAGATGGAAATGGAACGGATGTCATCAGGCTTCTGGATGAGCTGGAGGTGTGCCTTGCCTCCGTCGTCGGCATTGAGCTCGGTGTAGCTCACAGCCAGCTTGAATTGCTCAGGCGTGATGGCATGGAACTGCTCGAGGCTCACCTGGAAGGTGACGGTTGCCTTTGAAGGGAACGTCTTCACCACAGCATCGCGCGGCATAAGCCAGCCCTCGACAGGCAGCTCGAACGACTTCTCCACATAGGGCGTCACCTGCACGCTGAGGCGCGCCGACTCCGGCTCGAAGAGCACGCCCCGCTGGGGCAGCACGAGCGCTACCTCGGCCGACACGGAGTCGGACAGATTGTCGAAGGCCACAGGCTCGGTATAGACGCACTTCATCGTGTCGAGCACGTTGCGGGGGGCATGGACGGTGATGCTGTCGGGCGTCAGCGACTGGCTGCCGATGACGTGGCTGGCATCAGACGTGATGCTGCCGGTGAGTCGCACGGGCAGACGGCGTCCGACGGAGGGAGCAAGGTAGTACTGAATGGTGTCGGGCGACACGGACTGGATGTGGGCAGATGACGACAGCATGCCTCCCAGCAGCTCCTCCAACGAGGCGCCTGCGATGACGACACGGCCGTTCACTGGCTTGTAGTCACGGCAGTCCACCATCAGCTGACGGAACGTGCGGCGTGTGCGATAGCCCAATATCTTCTCGCCTTTGTCGCGTACCACAAGGGTCAGCTTCTCAGACGGCACTTCGGTGACGATGACGTCAGAGGGCAGGTGCTTCAGGACGATGTCGAAGGTGAACTTAGTCTCGTGCTCCTCGCCCATGCTCACCAGGTACCAGTAGAAGAATACGACGACAAAGAAGACGAGGAATATCAGCGGGTCCTTGCTCTTCGGTTTTTTCATAGAAGGCTATGACCTTACTTCTTCGTGGGCTGGGGCATAGTGGAGGGGTCGGCAAAGACGTTGGCCTTGTCGATGCGGATTTTGACGCCCGAGGCAATCTCCAGCGTCACCACTTCCTTGCCGTTCTCCATGTTGATTTCCTTGACGATGCCATAGACACCTCCGCTGGTGACAACCTTCGAGCCGGGCTGGAGGCTGCGGCGGAAGGCCTCAATCTGCTTCTGCTGCTTGCGCTGGGGCATAATCATGAAGATGTACATGATGGCAAACAGCAGGATAATCATAAACAGGGGCGATGCGAAGAACGAGCCTGCGCCCTGGGCTGCCGTAGGGGCAGCAGCTTCTTGTAGTGGAATCATTGTTGTATCTTTTTTAAGAATTAAACTCTATCGTTTTTATCGCTAACCGCTAACCATTAACCGCTAACCCTTAACCCTTAGCCTTCAGCTTCTTTGCTGCAGCATCGAGGATGCCGTTGATGAACGAGGCGCTCGAGGGGGTGCTGTAGTACTTGGCTATCTCCACATACTCGTTGAGCGTGACGTTGAGCGGAATGGAGGGGAACGAAGTTATTTCAGCCAAGGCGGTTACCATGATGACGGTGTCCATGAAAGCGATACGCTCACCCGTCCAGTTGCGGCTCTGCTCGTCGATGAGTTGGCGGTAAGCGTCTGCCTGAGTAAGGGCGCGGCGCAGCAGGGCTTGGGCAAACTCGGGATCCTCCTTGTCGTGGTACTGGGGCAATAGCGGCTGCTCGGCACCCATCGAGGGGTCGAACTGCTTGATGGTCTTCAGCACAAAGGTGTCCACCACCGTCTTGTCGTCGTTCCAGTAGAGGCTCTGGTCCTCGAAAAGGCTGTCAAGCGCATCGTTGTCCATGATGAACTGCTTGTAAATCCTGCGCCAGAGCGTGCGGTCGTCCTCATATGTCGGCTCGGCGGGAGCGTTCATGTAGTCGCAGTAGAGATTGCTTCGCTCGATGCTCTCGAAGAGTTTCTTCACCACGTCATCCGCGTCCTTCCACGAGCGTTTCAGCTCCTTCTTACGTTCTGCCAGCTCGTTGTTCTGCTCCAGCTGACAGATGAAGCGGTTGTTCACAAAACGGAGGTTGGGGTTGAGGTCTTCCTCGGTAGGTTTCAGGCGCAGACGCCGCAGCGCCATGCGATCTTCGGCGAAGTGCTTCACTTCGACCATCAGCAGCAACAAGTAGAGATAGAGGTCGTAAGCCTTGCCTAAGCTGAACGTCAGTTCCTTCTCGGCAGCTTCCACGTTGGTATTCTCGCGAAGCAGATAGGCGTAAAGAATCTGCACGACCTTCTGTCGAATCAGTGTACGGGTAATCATAACTCTTTATGAATTGCGGGCACAAAGGTAGTCCATCCCAACCGAAAAACCAAATTTATTTGCGTATTTCTCGTGGTATTTCTACGGCTCCTCTATTCCGTACATATCCTCCAGCTCCTGCTGTTCCTGCCGGCGGGTGGCAGTGGCGTTGATAGCCTCGCTGTGGCCGGTGAGCGCAGCAAAGGGGGCGAACTGGGCGGCTCGCTCGGCAATCGGCATGGGCGGATGCTTGGTGCTGACGGGGTGGGGCAGGTGGATGATGTCGTCGTAGTCCATAGGTGGGTATTCAGGCTTTGTGCCCTCCAATCTGTTTGTTGCGCTCTCGGGCTGTGGCACCCTCCTCGAAGTTAAGCCCGCGCAGGATGGCGTTTTTGCCGAACTTCTCCTTGATGCGGAGCATGGTTTGCTGTACGCGTTTTTCCTTGTCCGTGTCGCTTGCAGGGGGTGCGGGGTTCTGCGTGTCGATGTCGAACAGGCTGAGCTGCCTGGGAGGGGTGGCGTCACAGGCTGTGACAGCGCCAGTGGAGAGGTTCAGGTAGCGGACGAGCAGGTTGGGGTTGACAATACGGTCGAAGAGCAGGGCTGTGGTGTTCATAAAGGCATGGGCACTGGAGGTGGGGTTGTCGAGGCGGGCTGTGCCGTGAGCGTGTGCCGGCACCTGACGTCCGTAATGGTCTTTTGTTATCTTGCCCTGATAGGTGGCGCGGATGGCAGGGTCGGTAAGGTTTGAGGCATCGTAGCTGATAGTGAGTACTATCTGGTCTGTGACAAGCCCTTTCCTGACGAGTTTCATTGACATTTCGTCAGCCATCTCCAGGGCCACCACGCGGGCTTTCGATGCCTCGTAGGGCGTGGCAAGCACTTGCCCGCTGGAGAACGAGTGGGAGCTGGGGCGATAGCTCTTGATGGCCTCCATCGTACACGGCTCCCATCCCCAGGCATGGTCTATCAGCAGCTCGGCATTCACGCCGAAAAGGTTGTAGAGCAGGTCTTCGTGTTTGAGGGACATCCGGGCAAGCTTTCCCATCGTGTCCACGCCATAGGGCGCAAGACGCCCTGCAATGCCTCGTCCCACCCGCCAGAAGTCGGTGAGGGGACGATGGTCCCAAAGCTGCTGCCGATACGACATTTCGTCCAGTTCGGCGATGCGCACACCGTCGGCATCGGGCATCGTATGCTTGGCAACGATGTCCATAGCCACTTTGCAGAGATAGAGGTTAGTGCCGATGCCTGCTGTAGCCGTTATGCCCGTTTCGGCGAGGATATCCCTTATCACCCGGCTTGCCAGCTCGCGCCCCGTCATGTGATAAAAGGTGTAGGATGTGGCATCGATGAACACCTCGTCGATGGAATAGACGTGGATGTCCTCGGGAGCGAAGTAGTGGAGGTAGATGTCGTAGATGCGGGTGCTGAAGTCGATGTAGTGTGCCATACGCGGGGGAGCGACAATGAAGTCGAGCTCCCAGTCGGGGTGAGCCTCCAGCTCGTCGGCAAGGTAGGACTTTCCTGTGAATCGTCTGTAGGGCAGGGCTCTGCGCCGCTCGGCATTCACTGCCTGCACGCGTTGGTTGACCTCAAAAAGACGTGCCCGTCCCCCGATGCCGTAAGCCTTCAGTGTGGGCGACACCGCCAGGCATATAGTCTTGTCCGTGCGGCTAGGGTCGGCTACGACGAGGTTGGTGCGGAGCGGATCAAGCCCACGCTCCACACATTCCACGGAAGCGTAGAACGACTTGAGGTCAATGGCTATGCAAGTCATTCGTCGGTCTTAGGAATCTTCACCCATGCAGCCACAAGGAAGGTGATGGCACAGCAGGCCGTCACCCAGATGAAGAAGGTGCGATAGCCCATCCACTCCTGCAGGTAGCCGGCGAACATGCCCGGCAGCATCATGCCAGCTGCCATGAAGGCGGTAGCAATGGCGTAGTGGGCGGTCTCGTGGCTACCGCGCGCATAGTAAAGCAGGAAAAGCATGTAGGCCGTAAAGCCAAAACCATAGCCGAACTGCTCGACAAAAAGGCACGACCCGACAATGAACAGGTTAGAGGGCTGCGCAAAGCTGAGCCAGATATAGACGATATCGGGCAGTGAAATGGCCCACACCATAGGCCAGAGCCATTTCTTCAATCCGCCTTTCGAGGCGACGATGCCGCCCAGAATGCCGCCCAGCGTAAGTCCTATGACGCCTACAGTGCCCTTGACAAGGCCTATCTGCGCTGTCGTCAGTCCCAGACCTCCCTCTGCTACGGGGTCCAGCAGGAAGAGGGTGCTGATTTTCGTCAGCTGTGCCTCAGGAAAACGGAACAGCAGCATGAACAGCAGCGCCGTCCCCACGTTTTCCTTTTTGAAAAAGGTGGCAAACGTAGCGCCGAACTCGCGGAAGAAAGCCTTCCAGCGGTTGTCATGCGCAATAGTGGACACCTCATCTCCATTCCCTGCTGCCTCGTTCCTGCTGCTCAGGTATTCAGGCGCATGGTCATCGGCAGGGCGGGGGAGTACGAAGCGGTGCCACAGCGAAAAGAGCACAAAGACGGCACCCACGATGCAGAGGGCTGTCATCCAGCCGCGCCGTGTGGCATCCTCCATAGGAAGATTGTTGGAGAAACGCCCGGTGAGCCAGCCGATGAGCGCCAGCACACCTCCCTCGGAGGCTATGGTTGCCAGACGGTAGAAGGTGCTGCGGATGCCGACGAAGAACGATTGCTCACTGGTGTTGAGCCCCATCATGTAGAATCCGTCAGCCGCAATGTCGTGGGTGGCGCTGCTGAACGCCAGCAGCCAGAACAGTCCCATTGACCATGCCAGCCAGCCCTTGAGGGGCAGCGTGAAGGCTATGGCTGCCAGGCCTACGCCCACCAGCAGCTCCATTGTCACTATCCACCAGCGGCGTGTCTTCAGCATGCCCACAATAGGGCTCCACAACGGCTTGATGAGCCAGGGAAGATAAAACCAGCCTGTGTAGAAAGCTACGTCGCCGTTGCTCATACCGAACTGCTTGTACATGACGACGGAGAGGGTGATGACAATCACGTAGGGCACGCCCTCCGCAAAATTCACGCTGGGCACCCATGCCCAAGGGGATGTTTTCTTCATTGCATCTAATTTTTGGCACAAAAATACAAAAATCTCCGTTTCCGACACCTGTTTTTCGAATAAAATTGCTATCTTCGCCGCGAAAATTGACGAAATCAGATGACCGAAGTGCTGAAAACCCTCTTCCGTCAGACCGTTGGCTGTGACGCCGACAGCCTTCGCCCCCTGACGCCTGCAGGCTCCAATCGCCGTTATTACCGGCTGCAGGCAGGCGACCTATCGCTGGTGGGCGTCGTAGGGACTTCCATCGAGGAAAACGAAGCCTTTCTGGCGATTGACAGCCAGCTGTATCGCGCAGGTATTCACGTACCTGAGGTGCGTGCGGTGAGCGACGACAAACGTTGCTATCTGCAAGAAGACTTGGGCGATGTGTCGCTCTTCAGCCTCATTCAGCAGGACGGGGTTGAGGCTCCCCACGTGTGGGCGCTGCTGACGGAGACCATGCGCCAGCTGCCCGCAATCCAGTTCCAGGGTGCCGAGGGGTTTGATTTCAGCAACTGCTACCCCTCTGCGTCAATGGACCGAAGGGGCATTCTTTGGGATTTGAACTACTTCAAATACTGCTACTTAAAGGCTACGGGAGTAGATTTCCTTGAAGCATCGCTTGAGGACGACTTCGAGCGTTTTGCCGATGTGCTGCTCGGCGTTCCGTCCGACACCTTCCTGTATCGCGATTTTCAGTCGCGCAACGTGATGGTACATGACGGGCAGCCTTGGTTCATCGATTTTCAGGGAGGGCGTCGAGGCCCTATATACTACGATGTGGCTTCGTTTCTCTGGCAGGCACGTGCAGGGTTTTCCGACGAGCAGCGCGATAGGCTCATTGATGTCTATCTGGATGCCTTACAGACTGTTGCGTCAACGTCGGAGGGGGCAAAGGAAACCCTTGCGTTGTCGAAGGAAACGTTCCTCACACGGCTGCGCTACTTTGTCCTCTTCCGCCTGCTGCAGGTGTTGGGTGCCTATGGCTTCCGGGGTTGGTTCGAGCGCAAGGGCCATTTCCTGCAGAGCATCCCGCAAGCCATTGATAGCCTTCGACATGAGCTCCAGCACACTTTTGCCGAGATTCCCTATCTGGTGGAGGTGCTGCACAAGGTTGTCAGTCTTCCACAGCCAACGCTTCCCCTTGAGGCTGAAGGGCTGACAGTGGAAATCAACAGTTTCTCCTTCCGCAAGGGCATCCCCGATGATCTCAGCGGCAATGGAGGTGGCTTTGTCTTTGACTGCCGTGCCATCCACAACCCCGGGCGCTACGAGCAGTACAAGTCCTTCACCGGGCGCGACAAGCCTGTCATCGATTTCCTCGATGCTACTGACGACATGGCGCTCTTCCTCACCCATGTCTATGCCCTTGTGGACCAGGCCGTCGAGCGCTATCTGGCACGGGGATTCAGCCATCTGATGGTGAGCTTCGGCTGTACGGGCGGACAGCATCGTTCCGTGTATGCTGCCGAGCATCTGGCGCAGCATCTCCGGGAGAAATATCCCGTACATATCCTATTGAATCATAGAGCACAGCAAATATGAAAGTGAAAAAAGATATACTGATTGCCGACAGCGGCTCCACCAAGACCGACTGGTCTGTCTGCCGGAACGGCGAGGTCGTGCAAGCCCTCCAGACGCAGGGCCTCAATCCCTACCATCAGACCGAGGAGGTGATAGCCGAGGTGCTGGCGAACGAACTGAAAGGTGCCCTGCGCACCACGTTGAGCCCCGATACGGAGGTTATCTTCTATGGTGCGGGCTGCGCCAATGAGTCTGCCTGCAAGCGTGTGCGCAATGTCATTGAGGCAGTCCTAGGGCTGACGGACGTGCAAGTGTACACCGACCTGCTGGGCGCTGCACGCGCTCTCTGTGGACACAAGGAGGGCATCGCCTGCGTGTTGGGAACGGGCAGCAACTCCTGCCTCTACGACGGCACGAAGATTGTCGAGAATGTTCCCCCGCTGGGCTATATCCTTGGCGACGAGGGCAGTAGTGCCGTCCTTGGGCGACGCCTGCTCTCAGACTGCTTTAAGAACCAGCTGCCCTCTGCTCTGCGCGAGGAGTTCCTGAAGAAGTACAACCTCACGCAGGAAGCGGTGCTTGACAGAGTCTATCGTCAACCCCTTGTCAACCGCTTCCTTGCCAGCCTGACGCCGTTCCTCTCGGACCATCGCGAGGTGCCCGAGGTGCACAAGCTGCTTGTGGAGAGCTTCACGGAGTTCTTGACGCGCAACGTCATCCAGTACCGTCGCCCCTGGCTGCCAATAAATTGCGTGGGTTCTATTGCCAACGTCTTCTCGGCAGAGCTCAAGGAGGCAGCCGAAGGGCTTGGCATGGAGATGGGCGTCATCCTTCAAAGCCCCATGAAAGGCTTGATTGCTTATCATTTAAAATAGGGTTAGATGAACGCTCTGATTTTAGCCGCAGGGCTTGGCACACGTCTTCGCCCGCTCACCGATAACCTGCCGAAAGCGTTGGTTCCTATTGCCGGACGCCCCATGTTGGAGCATCAAATCCTTAAATTGAAGGCTGCCGGCTTCGACCATATCGTTGTCAACGTACACCACTTCGGTGAAAAAATCATCGATTTCATCGGGGAAAATCGGGAATTTGGCATTCGAATCGACATCTCCGACGAGCGTGAGAAACTACTTGACACAGGCGGCGCCGTGCGACAGGCGTGCCGTTTTTTCCAGGATAGTCGCGAGCCTATCCTCGTTCACAACGTGGACGTCTTTTCCGACGCTCCGTTGGCCGAGTTCTATGCCGACTGCTTAGCCGATGACGACGTGCAGGATGCCGCTGTGGTGGTAAGCAAGCGCGAGACATCGCGCTACCTTGCCTTCGACGAGTATGGACGGCTGGTTGGCTGGAAGAACATTCGCACGGGCGAGGTTAAAACGCCTTTCCCCGAGCTTCGTCCCGCACTGGAGGCTCTGGACTACTCTCCGCAGCCTTTACGGCCTGGTGAAAAGGGCTTAGGCCTTTGGGCGTTCTCGGGAATTCACGTTATCTCTTCCACGCTTGCCCCTCAGTTGGAGGCGTTTGGCGAAGCCTTCTCCATCATCGATTTCTACCTTGCCGCTGCTGGTGAGGGGGCCGATATCTTGGCCTATACTCCTCCTGGCCTCCGCCTTGTCGATGCCGGCAAGACCGAAAGCCTCCCTCTTGCAACTGAACTGATAGGGGAGATGGAAAAAAGGAAGAAACCTACTCTTTTACAACGTATTTTAAGAAATCGCTGATGCGTTCGAGCCAGGTGTAACTGCCTGTGCCCGGCGAGGCTGCCACCTGGAAGCAGTGGTTGCGCAAGGCGAGGGTATGCAGTTCGCTCTGTATGCCCATGCTGCGCATCTTCTCCCACGTCTTCACCGAGTTCATGGAGGCATAGACGTCTGCATCGCCGTGCAGGAAGAGCATGGGCGCCGTTTTGAGGTCGAAGCTGAATTCCGGCACCAGGACGGCGCTGTCGGGGTTGCCCTTCTCGGTGTTGGGGTCGCTGGCGCCGTCCGTCAGCGCGTAGGCGGGGTAGATGCCGATGCCCCACTGCACGTTGCAGGGCACCTTGTCGATGTCGTCGATGGGCAGGTAGGTCTGGTGCATGGAGGAGGTGACGCCCATCAGCGTGAGGTGTCCGCCTGCCGAGCTGCCCATGATGCCAATCTGCTCTGGGTCAAGGCCGTAGTCTGCAGCCTTGCTGCGTACGATGCGGATGGCACGCTGAAGGTCCTCCCAGGCCGAGGTGTGCTTGGCAAGGCCGCTCTCGGCGGTGGGGCGTGGCGTGCGGTACTTCATGGTAACAACGGTCATGCCCTTTTCGTTCAGGTAGCGTCGTGCAGGAGCCACCTCGAAGCCGTCGGGGTCGTTGCCCACATAGGCTCCGCCCGAGTAGATAATCTGTATTGCTTTCGTCTTCAGCTCCTTGGGGAAGTGCCATTCAAGATAAGGCTCGCACTGGTGCTCCTGGAAGTCGGGCATACGGCCCTCGGGCCATACGGCTTCCCTGATTACCTCCCTGCGGGCATCGTCGCTGGGGTAGCGGCTCATGAGGGGCACCTCAGGCTCCAGTTCCCCGATGAATCCCATCTGGCGCATGAACTCCACGGCGCGGTCCAGACCGAAGGCTCCGTGCCGCCTGTTGGGGTAGAGGTGCACCTCGGCGGGTATGCCCCGCTTGCGTAACTCGCGGTAGATGAGCGTCGAACCGTTGGGCGAGTATTCATCGTTTCCGCCATGCTGCATGCTGATGGGGCAGGTCTTCTCGTCGAACTTGAAGATGTCCGACAGCTTCACGTCGATGCCGTAGCCCAGACGGGTGGCAGGGGTGCCCGTTTCGGCGTCGGTAGTGACGTAGGCAGGGGCGTTGAGGAGCGCCCAGTTGATGTGGCAGGGCACCTCGTCCAACTTGTCGATGGGCGCGTAAGCGGGTGTTTGTGAGCTTGTTGCCAGCAGCAGTCCCAGGTGCGAGCCTGCCGACATGGCGATGACGCCGATGCGCTCTGGGTCGAAGCCGCGCTTGGCTGCCTCGCTGCGCACCATGCGCACGGCCCGCTGTCCGTCCTCCCACGCCGTCTGGTAGATGGGCAGACCAGTGGGACGGGGGGTACGATAGACGAAGTTGACGCACTGGAAACCCAGCTTCGTGAAGGTGTCGCGCCACAGCGCAATGAGCCCCACATCACAGCAGTTGTAGTATCCACCTCCCGAGATGAGGATCATGCAGCCATTGTTTTTCACGTCGTTAGCTGGCGCATCGAACCATTCCAGGTAAGCGACGCGATGCTTGTCGGGTTTGAATTTTTCGCCTCCAGCCTCGTCTGTCATGGCAGCAATCTGATGGGGCTGAGCATCAGGCATTTTGCCCTTAGGCCACACAAGCTCGCGCTCGACGGCATAGGTGCCGATCGTGTATAATGCACAGGCCATCAAGATGATGAACTTACAAATACGACTTTTCAGGAAGGGTAGGTGAGAGGATGTTGTACGCATGGTTTCAGTTTTTAAGTTTCAGCGTGACAAAGGTAGGATATTTAATCTAAATCGCCAACATTTTTTTGTTTTTTCTTTTTCGTGCGATAGTAGAATGACATTCAAAAAGGCTAACTTGTTGTTTGCATGAGCGATATTTATATAAATCGTCAAATTGTCAAACTGTCAAACCGTCATTCTTGTTCATTATGCGGAGGAGCCAGACTTTGAATAAAAAAGAGGTATTAGATATTATTATATAATAATATTATTTATATATTATAATTCATTATAATATATAAATAAGCTTTCCATGAAAAACTACAGGCAGGGTGGAAATACAGAAACAACTTTGACGGTTTGACGGTTTGACAGTTTGACAGTTTTTGTATTTCGCTTGTTTATAGCTATTTTCTGATTTTAGCTTTTTCTGCCTCCTTTCGGATTTGTGGATTTTCGTGGTACAAAGGGCTCTCTGATGAGCCTCCTTTATGCCCGAGTTACGGATTGTAAGTCAAAAAAGCTCATTTGTTCCTTGTGCACTTAAAATTCCCTTGCGCTGGCGGCTTATCCCAGTGGGCTGGAGTTTTATCCCAGTGGGCTGTGCATTTATTCCTTTGCGCTGAAAAAAGGTATCGCGTGCTTGCATACGATTAAACTTTTTACTATTTTTGTAGTCTATTAAATATAAAAACAAACTATGAAACATCACTCTTCTTCTGTTATACAATTGCCCCCTTCCTTCCGTTGCTTCGTGTTGATAATGGCTTTGTTATCAGTCATGTCCGTCGTGGCGCAGGGCCCGAACGAGGCTAATTATGACGAGGCCCGTGTGCCGCAGTACGTATTGCCCGATGTGCTGACGTGTGCCGACGGTACGGTGGTTACCTCTGTGCGCGCATGGGAACGGCATCGCAGGCCGGAACTGATGGCGATGCTTGCCAGCCTGGAGTACGGCTTCACGCCCAAAGGCATGAAGAACGTGCGCATGAGCCACCAGCTTGTGAAGGAAAACCGCGAGGCGCTGGACGGACTGGCAACCATGCAGCAGGTGCAGCTCACGTTCAGCCGAGGGGGAGTGACTCGCGAGGCGCTGATGCTTGTCTTCATCCCCAATGTCCGCAAAGGGCGCGTGCCCGTCATTGTGGGGTATAACTTCCGTGGAAACCATAGCGTTATGGAGAACGAAGAAATCCTCTATTCCCCCTATTTCCAGCAGTTGCCGAACCGCGAAGACCCTGTGCTGAAACGGGGCAACCAGTCAAGCCGCTGGGCTGTGCGCGACATCGTTAAGAGGGGCTATGCGCTCGTTACCATGTGCTATCAGGACATCTTTCCGGACGTTGCCGATGGAGGTCCACGCAGCGTCACGGCGTTGTGCGACGCGGAGAGTGAGCCCGGGACGGCTTGGCAGGCCCTCGGTGCCTGGGCCTGGGGCAGCAGCCGCATGGCCGACTGGGTGGTGAAGCAGCGTTGGGCCAACAAGCATCAGCTGGTCATCATGGGTCACTCGCGTCAGGGCAAGGCCGCGTTGTGGGCAGGTGCACAGGACAAGCGCTTTGCCGTCGTTATCTCCAACGACTCGGGCTGCGGGGGTGCCGCTCTCTCGAAAAGGGAGTTCGGCGAGCGCGTGGGACAGATTACACGGAGCTTCCCCCACTGGTTCTGCCCGAATTTCAGCCGTTATGGCGGACGGGAGCAGGAGCTGCCCTTCGACCAGCATGAGCTGCTGGCGCTGATAGCCCCACGCCATCTCTACGTGGCCAGTGCCGTGGAAGACCGCTGGGCCGACCCGCATGGCGAGTATCTGGCTGCCTACCATGCCTCGCCTGTGTTTGCGCTCTATGGTCTCAAAGGACTTTCCTCGCCCGACATGCCTGCCGTCAACGCGCCCATCATGAACCATGTGGGCTACCACATCCGCGAGGGTATCCACGACGTCACCGACTATGACTGGGCCTGCTACCTCGACTTCTGCGACAAAGCCTTCGGCAGATAAACGAAGTGTTCCCTTTTGAAAACAATAACTTTTATCACTCCTTACCCCCAATCCTTATGAAACACTTTACCCTACAGATGTTTGCTACCGTTGTGGCAGTGATGGTGACTGGCGCCGTGCAGGCACAGTCGGTAACCTTTGTGCAGGACCGCGATGCACGCGATGCCATCGGCTGGCCCTCGCATCGTGCCGTGCCCGTTGTGGCTGACTGGAACGGCGACGGCATCATGGATGCCTACTACGGCGGTACCTCGTGTACGAACAACTGGCAGGTGCGTGGCGTGCTGGTGAAAGGGCTGGGCAATGGCACCTACGCCAGCGAAATAGAGCCCCTGCTTGAGGACTACGAGGACCAAGAGCGCGTGCCCGAGACCGACGAAGAGGGTAACCCGCTGCGCAACGACAACGACGAAATCATCTATCAGACCGACGAGACGGGCGAGTATATCTGGCAGACCGTCACGCGTCAGCGCGTCGTCGGCATGAAGAGTGGCCTGCCCTATTCGGCCTACGGCATGGCGAGTCAGACGCTTGACTTCGATCAGGACGGCCTCGTCGACCTCCTCATCCAGAATATCGGCGGCAACGACACAGACACCGACCAAGCACTGGTGCTGGTGAGAAACAAGGGCGACTACACGTTTAGTGTCGTGAACGACTCCGTGCTTGCCTCGCTGACGATGAACAGCGCGGGCGAGGGATGGAACGAGGGCAACGAGTGGGGCGCCGTAGCCGTGGGCGACTACGACAACGACGGCTATCCCGACATCCTCTATCAGACGTGGGGCTGGAACCGCGCCGACGACCAGTGGCGCCGCGACGTCGCCCTGCTGCACAACTGCGAGGGCAAGGGTTTCGAGATGGCTAACGTCTTCCGCCCGCTGCCTGCCGACATGGAGCCTAACCGCCTGGGCCTCTACGTGAAAGAGGCTGACGTCATCACCATTGACGAGGACGGTGTGGAAATCATTGTACCGGGCGAGTGGACCACCCAGACCACGAATGCTATCAAGCGTATGTCGAACGGCAACGTCTGCTTCATCGACCTCAACAACGACGGCTGGCAGGACATCGTCGTCACCGGCTGGGCCGACGGTGACGACACCGAGCGCGGAGGCTACGAGCTGCGCTATTATGAGAACACCCGCGACGGATGGTTCCAGGACGCTACCGACAAGCTCATTGCCTCCATCGAGGGGGCTTCGTCGGTGACGGACGTCTGGGACACCTGGGGCGGCACGGACAACATCATAACCGTCATCGACTACGACCAGGACGGCTGTCAGGACCTGCTGCTGATGGGCTCGGCTGTCAACCGCGAGGGCAAGCAAGCCTACGTGCTCTATAACAGAGGTGAAGGTGCAGGCAACGTGCTGCTTCAGGAGTATGCCACGAATCTTGTTCCCCAGAGCGGACTGGGCTGCCGCACCTTCCTGCTGGCTGACTTCAACGGTGATGACGTCTGCGACAACTTCACACGCGGATGGACCAACTACGCCGACAGAAACGACTGGACGGAAGCCATCTGCATCAGCAAGGGCATTGATGACTACGACATCACCCTGCACGGACACGAGAGCAACTGGAGCGGTGCCTACATCGGTGAGCGCACCACCTCCTTCGGCGACCTCAATGCCGACGGCAAGCTCGACGTCGTGGCTACCGGATGGACTGAGAAGCAGGACGACTTCATCCCTTCATACAATACTACGGACTTTGCTGTCAGCGCTCCCTCGGCTCCTGAGGGCGTCAGCGCGAAGATGGACGAGGCAGGCAACCTCGTCGTTACGTGGGAATATGTGCAGCTCAGCACCTTTGGCGAGGCTTTGTATAACGTCTATGTGAAGAACAACGCTACGGGTGCCCTCCGTCAGGTGGTGCCTGCCAACCTTGCTACGGGCGCGCAGCTGGGCTACAGCCGCTTCGGTGCCTATGTGCCCGGATTGGGCGGTAGTGGTGCCGTGCCTACGAAACTCTTTGCTGGACTGCCTGATGGCAGCTACACCGTGGGTGTGCAGGCTGTGACCTACTCCTACGCTGCCAGTCCCTTTACAACGGCAACCGTTGACATCGACAACGGCATCGTGCGCGTGAAGGCCGACAAGGCACGCGTGTATCAGCAAGGCAACATGCTGACGGTGCAGTCGAACGACGCGCAGATGGTAGAGGTCTTTAATGCCGCCGGACAGCGCGTGGCCTCAGGCGTCGCTGGCGTTCCCATAGCCGTTCCTTCACAGGGTGTTTGCATCGTGCGCTGTGGCACCGAGGCTGTGAAAGTGAGCATTAACGAATAGCATAGGGTGGATTAAGCATGAGACGCATCCTTTCTATACTGCTGTTGCTGGGGCTCTCACTCGGGGTATGTCTTGCCGACGATGTGATTGAACACGGGCGCTGGAAGGTGACCTACGTCAGCGAGAAGGGCACCGTGAAGGTGAACCATGCCGACAGCGAGGGTGCCTATCGCCCTGTCATCATCAGCTCCGTGCCCGAGGCGCATTACGACAACGGCGCGGGTGTGAGCCGTAGTGTGCAGGCCTCCGACTTTGCCGAGATGCGGACGGAAACCGCCCGGACAGACGATGCCTTCGGCCAGGGTACCCGCTTCGACATCATCTTCAGCCGTCCCTCCAACGGCGATGACGTCACCCTCACGCAGCACTTCTATTTCTTTGAGCAGCACCCCTGGATACTCACCTCACTGGAGATTGCCTCGCCCGACACGCTGCGCTCGAACTACCTTGCTCCCTTCAGCACCCAGCAGACGTATGCGCTCTTCAACGCCTCGTCTAACAACCGCATGCTGCGCGTGCCGTTTGACAACGACAACTTCGTGCGCTACGGACGTCATCCGCTCAGCACAACCATCACCTCCTACGAGGTGACGGCGCTCTACGAGGGCAACAGCCGGCGTGGCATCATCGTAGGCTCGGTGGACCACGATCACTGGAAGAGCGCCATCCGCATCGAGGCTGCTTCCGATAGCCGCATCAAGGGACTCTGTGCCTATTCCGGTGCCTCAGACCCCACAGGCACGTGGGACGTGCTGCCACACGGTAAGCTCGTCGGCAACAGCATCACGTCGGCACGCTTCTTCATCGGCTGTGACGACGACTGGCGCAAGGGCATGGAAACCTTTACCGAGGCGTGCAACATCGTGGTGCACAAACGCGACAATTGGCCTGGCGGCACCCCTGTAGGCTGGATGAGCTGGAACGTCATGGAGGTGAAGAACAACTTCACCGACGATAAGGAAATCATGGAGTACATAGGCAATGTGCTGCGTCCGAAAGGTTTCCACAATCGGCAGCAGGCTCCTAACGTCATTAGCATCGACTCTTGGTCGAACCTCAACTCCAGCCAGGAGCGCGAGCTTTGCGCCGAGGCCACGCCGCTGAATGCCGTTGTGGGCTGTTATGGCTGTCCCTTCAGCCTCTGGTGGAACGAAAAGGACCTCGACAATACCTATTACACCAGCTCGCTCAGCACCTACACGGGGCGCGAAGTGGTGCTCAAGGCTAACGGCAAGCCGCTGAAGTTCGAGGGCGCTTTCTGCCTCGACCCCACGCACCCTGCTGTCAAGGCAAGCATGGCCAAGTGGATTCAAGAGCAGACCCGAAAGGGATTCCGCTACATGAAGCTCGACTTTATGACGTGTGGCATTCTTCAGGCCGACAGCTACTACAACCCCGACGTCCACACCGCTGTGGAGGCCTACAACGAGGGTTTCAGCTACTTCTGCAAGAAGGTGGACGAGGTGAAGACACCCATCTTCATCCTGAACTCCATTGCCCCGCTCTTCCCCTATCAGTATTCCAACGCCCGTCGTGTGGCGTGTGACACATGGGGCAGTATCAACTGGACGGAGTACGGCATGAACGCTCTTACAGGCGGATGGTGGACTGAAGGGCTCTATCAGTTCAACGACCCTGACGGCGTCCCCCTCATCGGCAAGGGTGACCAGTCGGCCCTCACGCTGGGCGAAAACCGTGCCCGCCTTACTAACGCTGCTGCTACGGGCATGGTGCTGCTGGCAGACAACTTCAGCCAGACAAACGTCTCGGGGCAGGGCAGCCCCACTATCTCGCGCAAGCGTGCCGAAAACCTCTTTGCGAATGCCGATTTCAACGCCCTCCTCGGCACGGGGCGCACCTTCATGCCCGTCTATGGCTACAAGGAGCACAACGGCAAAGCCGACGGTGCCGAAAACTTTGCTATGCTCCGCATGGGCGACACGCTCTATGTGGCAGTCGTCAACTACTCTTCTTCATCGGCGCTCAAGGGCTCACTCCCCCTTTCCCTGCTGGGCATTGACAAGGACGACTGCCTCAGTATCCGTGAGGTTTGGATGGGCACCGATGTGGCTTTTGCCGACGATGCACTTCCCTACGACGTCCCTGCCAAGGATGCCCGCATCTATCGCATCAGCCTAACGAACACGGGAATCCATCCGATAAGGGAAAGCAATAAACCTGCGAGGCCTACCGTCCATCTTACTCCCTCTCAGGGAGGGGGCATGGGCGAGGCGGTGCTGCTTGTCGATGCCCCTGCTCCTTTGGCGCGTGTGACGGTCTTTGCCCCTTCCGGCATGACGCTTGCCGACGTTTCTCCCGCTCCTGATGCTACGTGCCGCCTCGCCCTTCCCCTTCCATTCTCCTTTTGTCGGAAAGGAACGGCACGGAGTTCGTGCAGCTCCCTCATGCTGGTGCAGCTACAGCTCACCGACGGCACCTCAACTACTGTCAAGCTATGAGGAATGTGAACGCCCTGCGACTCTCACGAGCAGCAGGGCAGATGGATTGCATTTTGTTCCATGAAAAAAAGTAAGCTTATGAAAATCTTTTCTTGGGATGCAATCCTTTCTTATTTGTTGATGATGGGGATACCGTCGGGTGTGAGGCCTTCGGCGCTGATGGTAAGAGCGCGGGAATAGCCGTTGTTGTAGAACGAGACCTTGGCGTGCCCGCTGGCGTCGGTGGTTACTTCAGGATTCCAGTAAATGGTACGGCGGTAGTCCTTGTCACCCTCGATAGGACCTTTGGGGTACGAGGGGGCGTAGAACTCCACCACAGGCGTGTAGCCCGTGAAAGTCGTCTCGCGTGAACGTTTGGTGCGGGGCTTGAATTCGTCGATTCCCTTCAAGTAAACCACTACCTCCTCGTAACGATGCCCCGGCTCATAGCCAAAGACCAGCACGGATTTCACATACTCCATGTCAATACCCCATACACCGCTTATAGTTCCTTCTGGGAAAATCCCTCCTGTTGCCATACCTCTGCCATCTATGCTATATTTGGTAAAATCTTTGTTAAAGTCATACGCTCTGAGCATACCTTCCCCTATTTGCCAGTAATAGTTGCTTCCATGTAGCTTGAGTGCCGAATCGGGGTACTCCACACGCCACACCGTGCGATGGGTTTCCAAATCGACATGCACTATTGTAATAAAGCCCGTTTCGTTGTTGTTGAGGTGTCTTCCGTCACTCGTGTTGCCATAGTGATATTGCAGGCTGTACCCTTTGCTTTCGAGATAGCCTGCGACGTTGTTGGTGTATTTGCCGTCGTCGAGATCCAACTCTGTGTCCTTGTGGGCATCAAAGGCGCGGAAACGGTTGTAGTCGATGTAACGATGCTTGCCTTCAATGACCACTTCATCAATGAAATAGGTCGTATCGTTGAGTGATTTATGGAATTTGTCCGAATAGCCTGGCTCTTTGAAGAAATCCACCTTGGGTAGCAGGTCTTTCTGCCACGAGAAGATGGTAGGGTATGGGTTGGTGTAGCGGGGCAGGAAGACATCTTCGGGACGGAAGGGCGTTACTTTTGGACGTGACGAGCGCTCGAGCCGTATGCGTGTAGTGGCATTGTTTCGGTAGAAAGCGGGTGTGCCGTGCCGCTTGAGCTGTTGCGCGGAGAGGAACAAGTCCCAGTCGCCCATGTAGTCGTCCACCCCGATGCTCCAGTAGCCGAGGCTGTCGGTTACGACGCTAGCTTTTTGCATGAATTTGCGGTCGGGGGAGTAGAGTTGTGCGTTGATTTGCGTGTTGGTGAGAGGTTTTTCCAGGATGCGGCTGAAGGCCCAGCCATCCAGCACCAGTTGTTCCTCGGTGTAGTGGCGTACCTCAAAGGGCTCAGCACCTGCCATCTGACGCCAGTTGTAGCGTGTCCATCCCTGCACCATCATCAAAATATCGAGAGCCTCCGTCTCTTCTTCTTCAAAGTACCACAGAGGATCCTCTATCAGTCCCTTCAACTCCGATGAAAGAAGCATGTAGGTACGGATGTCATCGTTATAAGCTGTGCCGTAGTCGGCAGCGTCACGTACTGCAAGGGAGAAAGTCACGGGTTTCCTCGCTTGTAGGTCGAGCGTGATGGAACCGAAGGGCTGAAGGTCGGGATTTACCTGCTGCACGCTAATGGGGATGGTGGGGATGCCGTTGTCGATGAAAAAGAGACGTTGGGCTAGGATGGCACCCGAGGCGTTGTAGAGCGTAAACTGATAAACACCCGTTGGCATGCCTTCTTTCGTAAGGGTCACCTGCCCAGCTTGTTCGTTCTCCGTGCCTTTCAGCCTGACGGTGTCGCAGGCAACAACCCTACCGCAGGTGGTGATGGTGTAGCCCAGCAGTTCGTCGTGTTTCATGTTTCGTCCCCCAAGGGCAACGGAAGCGACATCGGGCTTTAGTGCATCAAGCCTTATGGTGCAGCCCTTCTGCTCGGCTACAGGCAGGGTGAAGGTGTACCGCTTACCGTCCTTCACAACGACAATCTCCTCCTTACCCTTGTGGGGAATAAGGACGAAAGCCCCCATGCCCTTGTGCATCGGCGTGGTGGTAAGGGCCTTATCGTTAGCATCGAAAATGCCATCCACATCCAAACCCATACCGTTTTCGTCTGTAATCTTAAATGCGACGCGGCATGAAAGGCCCTCGATGAGGTGCCCGCCCTCGGGATAGAAGTCAACGTTGACAACCTTGGGCTGCTCGGAACGAGGTAGGTCAGGTCGCTCCCGCTCCCCACCTTCGTAGTTGGTGATAATGGGGTCGTCATAAAGCCCCTCTATATCGGGGGCTCGATAAACGGGGATGACACGCGAGAAGATGCCCGCTTCGTCGAAGTTGAGCTGGGCACGCGTGTAGGCGCGGATTTGGTAGTAGCCGCTAGGATAGCCGACAACTCCGCGCAGGTTGACTGCTTCCTCCACGCCGGCATCTACCAGCGGGAACGAGCCGTGGCAGCGCCCATCCACGACCTTCAGCTTCTGCTGCTGGAGGATGACGCCTGTGGGCGACAACAGTTCGACGTAGAGCACCTTGCTGGCTGCCTCGCTGCCTGTGGTGGCATTTATTACGTTGGCTGCATACCAGATGGTTTCGCCTTGAAAATAGGCGGTGTTGTCGAGGTGGAGATAGACTTTCTCCTGTGGGCAGACACGGTTGAAATAGACGATGTGACGGGCATACTGCTGGAGGTCTGCCATCACGTCAGGCACAGAGTCGGCTGTGAGCATGGCAGGCAGGGGCAGGTGTACGCCATTCACCATCACGGGATTGAGGTGGACGGTCTTAGGCACGTATTCCACGAAGATAGCGTCGCGCACTTCGGTTATCAATACGGGGTAGTTGCCACACACCTTGTGCACCGCCTCGCGCACGGGCAGGTGGTCTATGTGGGCGGTGACGGAGAACATTTCCAGTTCGTCAAACAGGAAGAGGATATGCTTCTCGCTCTGCGCATGGTCTATCTGCCGCAGGGCTTCCGACAGCGATTCACCGTGGAACGTCAGCGACACCTCCTGCGCCGTCAAGCTTGCTGCCTGCGTAAGCACCATTAGGGCAAAGGCAATAAAAAGGTTCTTTCTCATAATGCGCTATTCTATTATCAGTTTGCCTCCGCTCACAGAGAGTTTTACTTTCTTGAAGTGGTTGAGTAGTTCCACTACCTCATCAATGCTCTTCTCCTTGCCGATGCGGGCATAGAGGCGGACTGTCTTGACTTTCTCGTTCTTGAAGACGGGCTCCACGCCGTAGTGTTCTCCCAACGTGTGGGCTATCGTCAGCATATCGACGTTGTCGAAGAAGAATTCCGCTACGGAGTCTGCCGGCAGGGTATCTGTTGTGAGGCTATCCATATGCGCCACAGTAGGGGCAGCAGGTGCCTGGCGAGTGGGACGCACCACACGGACGTAGTATACCGATGCCAGCGCTGTGAGGCTCAGCCCAAGCACAAGAGCAACAGCGGCAGCGATGCGGCTGAAAGAGCCTCGCCTCGTCCCAGCGCGATTTATCACCTCGCGCTCAAACTTCGTCCACTCGGCGTCGATGTCGGGCATGCCGATGCGGCGGTCTATGTCATCAGCTTTTTTCATAATTCCTTTTTTCTAACCATTCAATTTCTTCCGTAGCTTTTCCAGCGAAAGGGTGATGTGCTTGTTTACTGCCGAGGGACTGATGCCCAGCGCTTCGGCTGTTTCCTTATAGGTCAATTCCTCGTCGAAGTGGAGGGCGAGAACTTGCCTCGCGCGTGGAGTCAGGTTTTCGTCAACGAGCTGACGCAGCTCTGCCATCAGTTCCTCGTGCTCCTTGTCGTCGTGCAACTGCTGCTCGCGCAGGAATCTTTCCTCCATCTCCTCGCGCAGGCCGCGTTGGCGGACGATGTGGAGGCTCTGGTTGCGGACGGCAGTCAGCAGGTAGGCCGTCAGGTTCTTGTCGTCCACAGCCGGACGCAACTGCCACAGCTGTGCAAACACCTGACTTACGGCATCGCGCGCATCCTCCGCATCCTTCACGATGAGGTAGGCCAGCCGATACATCTGCCGGTAGTTGGCCTTGTAGAGCCGCTCGAAGGAATGCTTGCTGTAGTCCATAGTTTTATTTAAAAGACCGACGAAAGTACAAATCAAATACCCCCATCTCCCGAAAAAAGTGCAAAAAAAGCCCCTTTTTGTCATTATTTAACATTTTATAGGAGGATTCCCCTATCTTTCATCTAAACAAAGCTTGAAATAGAGCCAACTCGATGTACGATGGTCATTTATTGGTGGTGGCCCCGATTTTGTTCTTTTGTTTAAGGTTGGAAAACACGTTGATCCACGTGACCCAACGCGTTGGGCCAATAAAAACAGCTTATTTCTTTCGGCTATTCGTAGATGCGCCATTCCCAGACGCCAGGGATGCCAACGGTAATGTGGACGCGGAGGAAACGGAAGGATTGGTTGACAGCATCGGTGTGGGGAGACTGGCGCCGGATGTCGGCGTGCCCTCCACAACGCTGCCAGCGGAGGCCGTCAGTGGAGCCTTCGAGCTCGTAGGCATGGCCCTGTGTGGGGCGGACGAAGCAGAGCTCGCTTTCGGTGATAGCTGTCTCCTTGCCTAAGTCTGCTATGAGCCAAACGTCCGTGTCGCCCCCAGCTGCCATCCAGCGTGAGCCGTTGGCGCCATCAAAGGCGAAGAGGGGGAGAAACTGTTCGGTGCGTCGGCAACGCTCGTCCTTGAAATAGCGGATGGCGTGGGGGGAAGCCACAGAGGAGGCCGATGACGCACGGACTTTTATAGATTGACGGTCTGATGTCTTCTCTCCAATCGCTCCTACACCATCCAATGTTACCTCTACAGGGCGGATGGTTCCGTCGGCGTTGAACTCAAGCCGGTTGACGTAGGTTTGCCGGTTAGTGCTGTTGCGGCTGAACTCCAGGAAGGCGAAGTAGTAGTCATCGCCCACGTTGAATACGCTGCCGTGCCCAGGGCCGAAGACGCCCCGTCTCACGTTGGTGGTGGAAACGCGGTCTTCCACAGGCGTCTTGTAGGGACCCAACGGGGAGGTGCGGCTCATCATGTAGTAGTACTCGTAGTTCTCGTCGCCTCCGATGGTGTAGAGGTAGTAGTAGATGCCATTCCGCTTGAAGAAGATGGGGCCTTCGCTGTACTCCTTGCGGCGCGTCTGGAGGGTACGGACAGAGTCGATAGTGAGCATGTCGTCGGCAAGGTGCGCCACGTGGCGTCGTCCCCAGAAGGCGTAGGCTTGTCCGTCGTCGTCGATGAAGATTTCGGTGTCGATACCCCCTCGTTCGTCTCCTTGCAGCAGGGTGGAGGCTTCGGTGTAGGGCAGGGTGAAGCGGTCCTCGCCACGTGCCAGACGGAACGGGCCGTCGGGGCTGTCAGCCACGCCGACGTGCATATAGCCGTTGACGGTGGGGTAGATGTACCAACGTCCGTTGTGCTCTACGGCCTTGCTGGGCGCCCAGTATTTCTGTCCGTCGGCAGAGGGGAAGTAGGTGCCGTCGAAGCTCCAATGCACGAAGTCGCGCGACTTCCACACCACGGGAGGGCCTGATGTCTCGAGCCCGCGCCCGTAGCCGTCCGTAGTAGCGTAGCAGTAGAACGTGGAGTCAATAAGTTCGATGCTGGCATCGGCAATCATATCGGGCACAAGGGGATGTCCGAAGGGGTTGTCAAGTTGGCGTTGCATGTCATAGCGCAGGAAGTCCACGTCCACGTAGCCGCGCTCGCCTGTGTTGTTATAGGAGTAGATGCCGATGCGGTCTCCGCGGTAGTAGCCCCACGAGAGCTGATAGTCGCCCAGGTATTCGAAGTGTACGCCGTCGGTACTGTAGGCGAAGTGGGAGAGGCCGTCGAGCCCCCAGGTGGAGCGCAGCCAGAGGGTGTCGGAGGTGATTTCCCGTGCCCGTTCGGCATGGTCGTCGGTACGCCGCTCCAGATAGTTCTTCCCGTCCTGCCGTACAACACCGAGACAGCCCGAATGAGCTGCGAAATGGCAGAGCCCGGCATGCTGTCCTTCAGCCATACCGCTAAAGTCCATGCGTATGGTAACCTCGTTCCACGCCGAGCGGAACGAGCGCACCGTCAACGTGTTTCCAGCTTTCAGCAGACGGTCGTCCTCCAAAGGGCGAAAGGCGCGCAAGCGCAACCATCCAGGGCGCTCCGTGAGGCTATACATCTCTGTACGGGGCTGGTAGTTCCATTGCCACTGTGGCCCCAGCGTGGGGGAGTCGAATTCACCATCGAGCAGCAAAGCGAAAGATTCATCCTCGTTGACAGCGGGCATGGGAGCCTGCCATACCATCGTGCCCGGTTCGTCCTGTATGCTGTTGCCCATCATGGGCCAGCCGTCGCGCCATTCCACGGGCAGCAAGCTCACGATACGTCCATTCCAGTCGCCCGAGCCATGATGGGTGAGGAAGTACCACTTACCGTCAGGACCTTCGATGATGCCACCCTGGTTGGGCTCGTTGGCTTCGCGGCAGGGTAGCAGCAGTTGTTTTTCTTCGCTAAAGGTGCCAGTGATTTTCTTGTCACGCTTCGCCATTACGTAGCGGCCGATGCCGTCCTTGTGCTCGCTGAAAATCAGGTAGTAGTAGCCGTCGTGATAGAGTAGTTTGTTAGCTTCGCGTCCATATCCTTCGTTAATCAGGCGGGCGCTTTTTCGGTTGATACTCCGTCCGTTCTTCGCCATGCGGAAGAGGTAGGTTTTATAGTTGTCAGCAAACCGTGTGCCCACGAACCATCCGCGTCCCTTCTCGTCCCACATGGCCGAGCAGTCGTCCCATCCGCTCTCCTCCAGCAATGGCGTGAGCGGCTCCCAAGGCCCTTCGGCCTGTGGTGCAGAGGTCATGAAAAAGCCCTCGTCGGGTGTGCCGAAAAAGAGGTAAAATCGTCCGTTGTGATAGCGTAATGTTCCCGCCCAGATACCCCGTCCGTAGCGGTCCATTTCCTGCCACGAGAGGGCGGGGCCGATTTGCGTCAGGTCTGTGACGGCGTTGGAGGCAAATGCCCAGTTTACCAAGTCCTTGGAGTGAAGAACCGTCATGCCAGGCGAAAACTGCATGGTAGAAGAGATGGCATAGTAGTCGTCGCCTACACGGATGCAGTCGAGGTCGCTGTAGTCGGCAGGGATAATGGGGTTGCGGTAAGTGCTGTCAGGCTGCTCGCCCCACGTCTGCCAGTTGCCCCAGCGGACATGGGTTTGTGCTACCAAAAGCAAAGAAAAACAAAAAATGAAGAATGAAAAACAAACTGCTCTATAAGCAGATTGCTTTATAAACAAGGACGCAAAAGGACGGAACAATTTGTTTTTCATTCTTTTTTTACTTCTCGTTCAAAACAGCATCTGCAAGCGCCATGAAGGCTTGCCCGGTGATGGTGTTGGGATAGAGGGCTACGGGCATGCCGGCATCGCCTCCGTTGCAGATGCTCTGTACAAGGGGAATCTGCCCCAGCAGGGGAACGTTCAGCTCCTCGGCAAGGCGTTTGCCTCCGTCGCGCCCGAAGATGTAGTAGCGATTATCGGGCAGCTCGGCAGGGGTGAACCATGCCATGTTCTCCACTAAACCGAGGATGGGGACATTGATTTTGTCGTTCTGGAACATATCGATGGCCTTGCGGGCATCAGCAAGGGCAACCTCCTGTGGTGTGGTGACAACGATAGCGCCCGTGAGCGTTACGGTCTGCACCGTAGTGAGGTGGATGTCGCTGGTGCCTGGGGGAAGGTCGATGAGCAGATAGTCAAGCTCGCCCCAAAGCGTCTCGCCCAACAACTGCTTGATGGCTCCGCTGGCCATACCTCCGCGCCAGATAGCTGCCTGACCCGGGTTGATGAAGAAACCGATGGAGAGGACTTTCACCCCGTAACGCTCAATGGGGATAATCCACGACTTGCCATCACGCTCCTCGGCGTAGGCACGCTCGTTCTCCACAAGGAACATCTTGGGGATGCTGGGGCCGAAGATGTCGGCATCGAGAAGTCCCACCTTGCAGCCCTTTTGAGCAAGGGCCACGGCGAGGTTGCTGGCTACGGTGGACTTGCCTACGCCACCCTTGCCAGAGGCAATGGCAACGACATTCTTGACGCCCGGCAGCAACGGCTCTTCGGCGGGGCGGGGCGCTTGGAGTGTCTTGGTGGTGATGGTTACCTCGACATCTTTGCTGACGTAGGTGTGGATGGCCGCTTCGGCACTCTTGATGAGCGATTTCATGAAGGGGTCGGTGCTTTTCTCGAAGATGAGCGAGAAGCTGACTTTCATGCCGTCGATGCGGATGTTGTCCTCCACCATGCCGGCTTCGACAATGTTCTTGCCCGTACCCGGATAGCGCACAGTGGCAAGGGCATCGGTAATGAGCTTGGGGTATAAAGCCATGGTTATTTACGATTTGACTATGTACAATTTACGATTATTTCTTATCGCTAACCCTATTTCGCCGCAGGGCGGGAGGCAACGCCGCTACGCGTGGTGCGTCCATAGCTGCGGTAGTCATCAAGCGGAATTTCAATGTCAGGCTCCTCGAGCACAGGGTTAGCGGGCAGACGGAAACGGATGTATTTGATGGTCATGCCGCGCGAGAGCCATTGGCTTTCGTAGTAGGTTTGAATGGCAGCAGCCTCATTGATGGACTGGCAGCCTTCAGCCTTATACAAATCCGTTGTGTTGTCCTCCACGGGCAGATGGTTCTTCGTCAGCAGGGCATCCGTATAGGTGTAGAGGAAGGGGCTGTCCGTCTTCAGGTGGACGATGCCGTCGGGAACGAGAATGTGGCTATACCGCAGGAGGAAGGGCGTGGAGGTGAGGCGTTTGGTGTATTTCTTCATCTGCGGGTCGGGGAAGGTAATCCAGATTTGCTCCACCTCTCCCGTAAGGAAAAACTTGTCAATGCCTTCAATGGATGTCCTCAGAAAGGCCACGTTCGTTAACCCTTTCTCCAGCGCCTCTGTGGCGCCGCTCCACATACGGGCGCCCTTGATATCGACGCCGATGAAGTTCCTGTCAGGGTAGCGCTCGGCTAAGCCTACGGTGTACTCCCCCTTGCCGCAGCCAAGTTCAAGCACGATGGGGTTGGCATTGTGGAAGAACTCCTCCTGCCAATGCCCACGCAGCGCGAAGGGAGGTTGTTCGTTTTTATAGTAGAGGGGGCACTCAAAGACATGAGGGTATTCCTTCATGTCGGCAAACTTGCTGAGCTTGTTTTTGCCCATCTATCACACCGGCTTGCTGTAGTTGGGAGCCTCGCTGGTGATGGAGACATCGTGCGGATGGCTCTCCAGGATGCCGGCATTGGTGATGCGGACAAACTTGGCGTTGTGCAGGGCCTCGATGGTGGGTGCGCCGCAGTAGCCCATACCGCTCTTCAGACCTCCTGCCAGCTGATAGACCACCTCATAGAGGCTGCCCTTGTACGGCACGCGGGCGGCAATGCCCTCGGGGACGAGCTTTTTCGTGTCCTTCTGGTCGGCTTGGAAGTAGCGGTCCTTGCTGCCGTTCTCCATCGCCTCCAGCGAGCCCATGCCGCGGTACGACTTGAACTTACGTCCGTTGAAGATGATGGTGTCGCCGGGTGATTCCTCCGTGCCGGCAACGAGCGAACCGATCATCACGCAGTAGCCACCAGCGGCAATGGCCTTCGTGACGTCGCCTGAGTAGCGGATGCCACCGTCGGCGATGACGGGGATGCCCGAGCCTTCCAGCTCCTTTGACACCTCGTAGATAGCCGTCAGCTGGGGCACGCCCACACCTGCCACGACGCGCGTGGTGCAGATGGAGCCCGGGCCTATACCTACCTTGACGGCGTCGGCACCAGCGTCAGCCAGCATCCGAGCAGCGTCAGCCGTAGCCACGTTGCCCACTACGATGTCGATGTGCGGGAACGAGAGCTTGGCCTCGCGGAGTTTCTCAATGACGGATTTCGAGTGCCCGTGCGCCGTGTCGATGACAATGGCGTCAGCTCCAGCATCTACGAGCGCCTGCATGCGCTGCATCGTGTCCTTCGTCACGCCCACGCCCGCTGCCACGCGCAGCCGTCCCTTGTCGTCCTTGCAGGCCATCGGCTTGTCCTGGGCCTTGGTGATGTCCTTGTAGGTGATGAGGCCGATGATGCGTCCTTCGTTGTCCACCACGGGCAGTTTCTCAATCTTGTGCAGCTGCAGGATGCGCGATGCTGCCTCCATGTCCACCTGCTGATGGGTGGTGATGAGGTTGTCCTTCGTCATGACGCTGCTGATGGGGGTGTCCAGCGCCCGCTCGAAGCGGAGGTCGCGGTTGGTGACGATGCCCACCAGCTTCTGGTTCTCGTCGATGACGGGGATGCCACCGATGTGGTACTCCTTCATCAGCGAAAGAGCGTCGCGCACGGTAGCGTGCTGGTTGATGGTGATGGGGTCGTAGATCATGCCGTTCTCGGCGCGCTTCACGATGGCCACCTGATGCGCTTGTTCATCGATGGACATGTTCTTGTGAATGACGCCGATGCCGCCCTCGCGGGCAATGGCGATGGCCATCTTGGCTTCGGTGACGGTATCCATGGCAGCCGTCACAAAGGGAATCTTCAACTCGATATTGCGTGAAAACCGAGTTGTGAGCGAGACATTGACAGGGAGAACCTCTGAATAGGCCGGGACGAGCAGCACATCGTCGAAAGTGACGCCGTCCATGATGATTTTATCCGCAACAAAAGACATAGCAAAAACGTGTTTATGAAATTTATTGCCTGCAAAGATAGTACAAGGCGAGAGGAAAAACAAGAAAAACGAAGTTTTTTTGCATTTTATTCCCTTGGGCTGTGCCGTCAGATGCTTGGGCTGAGAATTTATTTGCTTGGTCTGGCAAATTATTTGCTTGGGCTATGAGATTAGTTGCCTGGAATATCAAAAAACATCGGAAATAGTAGTTTTTGCTGCTTTTTGAGGCCTAAAAAGGCAGGATTTTGATACATTTTGTGCCTCATTTGAGTTTCGGCATAGCCAGACAGCTAGTTCTTCCATGTCGTATATCGTTGTCTGATTGCTTTTTAGATGAAACGAATCGTGGCTAGGCATGTCAATTACAGTTATTACAGTTAATTTTTAAAGGGTATCATTCTCGCTTCCCCTCCTTATTTTATATTATAATATATTTATTATTAATTAGTTATATAGTATTATAGAGGAGAATTGAGAAAACACATACCCTCAAAAAACTAACTGTAATCTGTAATAACTGTAATGCCCGACCTACAACACACTCTCT